>OGLZ01000621.1_pt1 | contig 24051 bp, 18 predicted proteins | sample 1572991 | NCBI WGS metagenome assembly OGLZ01 (sample SAMEA2581893, study PRJEB24529) | metagenome | biome: Human gut stool | place: China | collected 2011 | reverse complement strand
CCCAGTCGGAAGACTGGGCCTTTTTGCGCTGGTGCAGAAAAAGGTCGGATGCGACGCTGGCGCGTCTTCTCCAGCCTGGGCAGGCACGGCAGGGGCGGCTTATTCCCCCACATACGCCAGATTCAGCAACGGATACGGTTTCCCCAAATCGTCCACCTCAGAGCGTCCCGTAACCTTAAAACCCACCTTCTTATAGAACCCAACCGCCTGCTCATTTTGCTCATTAACGTTGGTTGTCAGTTCCGGTGCCATCGAGAGCGCATGCTCCACCAGCATCCGACCCACGCCGCAGCCGCGCACATCAGGATCGATAAACAGCGCATCCATATGCTGCCCACTTAACAACATAAACCCAACCGGCTGATCCCGTTCATTAACCGCGACCCACAACGGTGCTTCCGGCAGAAAGGAACGAACCAGCTCTTCCAGCTCGGCCCGATACTCTGCTGATAAAAAATCGTGGGTGGCATCGACAGATCGACACCAAATCGCAACGAGTTCCTCCCCTTCCTCATGCTGTGAGCGGCGAATACTAATAACCATTTTCTCTCCTTTTCGTCATTCTTATATTCTAACGTAGCCTTTTCCTTGAAACTTTCTCACCTTCAACATGCAGGCTCGACATTGGCAAATTTTCTGGTTATCTTCAGCTATCTGGATGTCTAAACGTATAAGCGTATGTAGTGAGGTAATCAGGTTATGCCTATTCGTGTGCCGGACGAGCTACCCGCCGTCAATTTCTTGCGTGAAGAAAACGTCTTTGTGATGACAACTTCTCGTGCGTCTGGTCAGGAAATTCGTCCACTTAAGGTTCTGATCCTTAACCTGATGCCGAAGAAGATTGAAACTGAAAATCAGTTTCTGCGCCTGCTTTCAAACTCACCTTTGCAGGTCGATATTCAGCTGTTGCGCATCGATTCCCGTGAATCGCGCAACACGCCCGCAGAGCATCTGAACAACTTCTACTGTAACTTTGAAGATATTCAGGAACAGAACTTTGACGGTCTGATTGTAACCGGTGCGCCGCTGGGCCTGGTGGAGTTTAATGATGTCGCTTACTGGCCGCAGATCAAACAGGTGCTGGAGTGGTCGAAAGATCACGTCACCTCGACGCTGTTTGTCTGCTGGGCGGTACAGGCCGCGCTCAATATCCTCTACGGCATTCCTAAGCAAACTCGCACCGACAAACTCTCTGGCGTTTACGAGCATCATATTCTCCATCCTCATGCGCTTCTGACGCGTGGCTTTGATGATTCATTCCTGGCACCACATTCGCGCTATGCTGACTTTCCGGCAGCGTTGATTCGTGATTACACCGATCTGGAAATTCTGGCAGAGACGGAAGAAGGGGATGCATATCTGTTTGCCAGCAAAGATAAGCGCATTGCCTTTGTGACGGGCCATCCCGAATATGATGCGCAAACGCTGGCGCAGGAATATTTCCGCGATGTGGAAGCCGGACTAGGCCCGGAAGTACCGTATAACTATTTCCCGCACAATGATCCGCAAAATACACCGCGAGCGAGCTGGCGTAGTCACGGTAATTTGCTGTTTACCAACTGGCTCAACTATTACGTCTATCAGATCACGCCATACGATCTACGGCACATGAATCCAACGCTGGATTAATCTTCTGTGATAGTCGATCGTTAAGCGATTCAGCACCTTACCTCAGGCACCTTCGGGTGCCTTTTTTATTTCCGAAACGCACCTCAGGAGGTGAATAAATTTTATTCATATTGTTATCAATAAGTTATCAAGTATTTTTAATTAAAATGGAAATTGTTTTTGATTTTGCATTTTAAATGAGTAGTCTTAGTTGTGCTGAACGAAAAGCGCACAACGATCCTTCGTTCACAGTGGGGAAGTTTTCGGATCCATGACGAGGAGCTGCACGATGACTGAACAGGCAACAACAACCGATGAACTGGCTTTCATAAGGCCGTATGGCGAGCAGGAGAAGCAAATTCTTACTGCCGAAGCGGTAGAATTTCTGACTGAGCTGGTGACGCATTTTACGCCACAACGCAATAAACTTCTGGCAGCGCGCATTCAGCAGCAGCAAGATATTGATAACGGAACTTTGCCTGATTTTATTTCGGAAACAGCTTCCATTCGCGATACGGACTGGAAAATTCGTGGTATTCCCGCGGACTTACAAGATCGTCGAGTCGAGATAACTGGCCCGGTTGAGCGCAAGATGGTGATCAACGCACTGAACGCCAATGTGAAAGTCTTTATGGCCGATTTCGAAGATTCACTGGCACCAGACTGGAACAAAGTGATCGACGGGCAAATTAACCTGCGCGATGCGGTTAACGGCACCATCAGCTATACCAATGAAGCAGGCAAAATTTATCAGCTCAAGCCCAATCCAGCGGTTTTGATTTGTCGGGTACGCGGTCTGCACTTGCCGGAAAAACATGTCACCTGGCGTGGTGAGGCAATCCCCGGTAGCCTGTTTGATTTTGCGCTCTATTTCTTCCACAACTATCAGGCACTGTTGGCAAAGGGCAGCGGTCCCTATTTCTATCTGCCGAAAACCCAGTCCTGGCAGGAAGCGGCCTGGTGGAGCGAAGTCTTCAGCTATGCAGAAGATCGCTTTAATCTGCCGCGCGGCACCATCAAGGCGACGTTGCTGATTGAAACGCTGCCCGCCGTGTTCCAGATGGATGAAATCCTTCACGCGCTGCGTGACCATATTGTTGGTCTGAACTGCGGTCGTTGGGATTACATCTTCAGCTATATCAAAACGTTGAAAAACTATCCCGATCGCGTCCTGCCAGACAGACAGGCAGTGACGATGGATAAACCATTCCTGAATGCTTACTCACGCCTGTTGATTAAAACCTGCCATAAACGCGGTGCTTTTGCGATGGGCGGCATGGCAGCGTTTATTCCGAGCAAAGATGAAGAGCGCAATAACCAGGTGCTCAACAAAGTAAAAGCGGATAAAGCGCTGGAAGCCAATAACGGTCACGATGGCACATGGATTGCTCACCCAGGCCTTGCGGATACGGCAATGGCGGTATTCAACGACATTCTCGGCTCCCGTAAAAATCAGCTTGAAGTGATGCGCGAACAAGACGTGCCGATTACTGCCGATCAGCTGCTGGCACCTTGTGATGGTGAACGCACCGAAGAAGGTATGCGCGCCAACATTCGCGTGGCAGTGCAGTACATCGAAGCATGGATCTCCGGCAACGGCTGCGTGCCGATTTATGGCCTGATGGAAGATGCGGCGACGGCTGAAATTTCCCGTACCTCAATCTGGCAGTGGATCCATCATCAAAAAACGTTGAGCAATGGCAAACCGGTGACCAAAGCCTTGTTCCGCCAGATGCTGGGTGAAGAGATGAAAGTCATTGCCAGCGAACTGGGCGAAGAACGTTTCTCCCAGGGGCGTTTTGACGATGCCGCACGCTTGATGGAACAGATCACCACTTCCGATGAGTTAATTGATTTCCTGACCCTGCCAGGCTACCGCCTGTTAGCGTAAACCACCACATAACTATGGAGCATCTGCACATGAAAACCCGTACACAACAAATTGAAGAATTACAGAAAGAGTGGACTCAACCGCGTTGGGAAGGCATTACTCGCCCATACAGCGCGGAAGATGTGGTGAAATTACGCGGTTCAGTCAATCCTGAATGCACCCTGGCGCAACTGGGCGCGGCGAAAATGTGGCGTCTGCTGCATGGCGAGTCGAAAAAAGGCTACATCAACAGCCTCGGTGCACTGACTGGCGGTCAGGCGCTGCAACAGGCGAAAGCGGGTATTGAAGCAGTCTATCTGTCGGGATGGCAGGTAGCGGCGGACGCTAACCTGGCGGCCAGCATGTATCCGGATCAGTCGCTCTATCCGGCAAACTCGGTGCCAGCTGTGGTGGAGCGGATCAACAACACCTTCCGTCGTGCCGATCAGATCCAATGGTCCGCAGGCATTGAGCCGGGCGATCCGCGCTATGTCGATTACTTCCTGCCGATCGTTGCCGATGCGGAAGCCGGTTTTGGCGGTGTCCTGAATGCCTTTGAACTGATGAAAGCGATGATTGAAGCCGGTGCAGCGGCAGTTCACTTCGAAGATCAGCTGGCGTCAGTGAAGAAATGCGGTCACATGGGCGGCAAAGTTTTGGTGCCAACTCAGGAAGCTATTCAGAAACTGGTCGCGGCGCGTCTTGCAGCTGACGTGACGGGCGTTCCAACCCTGCTGGTTGCTCGTACCGATGCCGATGCGGCGGATCTGATTACCTCCGATTGCGACCCGTATGACAGTGAATTTATTACTGGCGAGCGTACCAGTGAAGGCTTCTTCCGTACTCATGCGGGCATTGAGCAAGCGATCAGCCGTGGCCTGGCGTATGCGCCATATGCTGACCTGGTCTGGTGTGAAACCTCCACGCCGGATCTGGAACTGGCGCGTCGCTTTGCACAAGCTATCCACGCGAAATATCCGGGCAAACTGCTGGCTTATAACTGCTCGCCGTCGTTCAACTGGCAGAAAAACCTCGACGACAAAACTATTGCCAGCTTCCAGCAGCAGCTGTCGGATATGGGCTACAAGTTCCAGTTCATCACCCTGGCAGGTATCCACAGCATGTGGTTCAACATGTTTGACCTGGCAAACGCCTATGCCCAGGGCGAGGGTATGAAGCACTACGTTGAGAAAGTGCAGCAGCCGGAATTTGCCGCCGCGAAAGATGGCTATACCTTCGTATCTCACCAGCAGGAAGTGGGTACAGGTTACTTCGATAAAGTGACGACTATTATTCAGGGCGGCACGTCTTCAGTCACCGCGCTGACCGGCTCCACTGAAGAATCGCAGTTCTAAGCAACAACAACCGTTGCTGACTGTAGGCCGGATAAGGCGTTCACGCCGCATCCGGCAATCGGTGCACGATGCCTGATGCGACGCTTGCGCGTCTTATCATGCCTACAACCGTTGCCGAACGTAGGCTGGATAAGGCGTTTACGCCGCATCCGGCAATTCTCTGCTCCTGATGAGGGCGCTAAATGCCGCGTGGCCTGGAATTACTGATTGCTCAAACCATTTTGCAAGGCTTCGACGCTCAGTATGGTCGATTCCTCGAAGTGACTTCCGGGGCGCAGCAGCGTTTCGAACAGGCCGACTGGCATGCTGTCCAGCAGGCGATGAAAAACCGTATCCATCTTTACGATCATCACGTTGGTCTGGTCGTGGAGCAACTGCGCTGCATTACTAACGGCCAAAGTACGGACGCGGCATTTTTACTGCGCGTTAAAGAGCATTACACGCGGCTGTTGCCGGATTACCCGCGCTTCGAGATTGCGGAGAGCTTTTTTAACTCCGTGTACTGTCGGTTATTTGACCACCGCTCGCTTACTCCCGAGCGGCTTTTTATCTTTAGCTCTCAGCCAGAGCGCCGCTTTCGTACCATTCCCCGCCCGCTGGCGAAAGACTTTCACCCCGATCACGGCTGGGAATCTCTACTGATGCGCGTTATCAGCGACCTGCCGCTGCGCCTGCGCTGGCAGAATAAAAGCCGTGACATTCATTACATCATTCGCCATCTGACGGAAACGCTGGGGACAGACAACCTCGCGGAAAGTCATTTACAGGTGGCGAACGAACTGTTTTACCGCAATAAAGCCGCCTGGCTGGTGGGCAAACTGATCACGCCTTCCGGCACGTTGCCCTTCTTACTGCCGATCCACCAGACGGACGACGGCGAGTTATTTATTGATACCTGCCTGACGACGACCGCCGAAGCGAGCATTGTTTTTGGCTTTGCGCGTTCTTATTTTATGGTTTATGCACCGCTGCCCGCAGCGCTGGTCGAGTGGCTACGGGAAATTCTGCCAGGTAAAACCACTGCTGAATTGTATATGGCTATCGGCTGCCAGAAGCACGCCAAAACCGAAAGCTACCGCGAATATCTCGTTTATCTACAGGGCTGTAATGAGCAGTTCATTGAAGCGCCGGGTATTCGTGGAATGGTGATGTTGGTGTTTACGCTGCCGGGCTTTGATCGGGTATTCAAAGTCATCAAAGACAAGTTCGCGCCGCAGAAAGAGATGTCTGCCGCTCACGTTCGTGCCTGCTATCAACTGGTGAAAGAGCACGACCGTGTGGGCCGAATGGCGGACACCCAGGAGTTTGAAAACTTTGTGCTGGAGAAGCGGCATATTTCCCCGGCATTAATGGAATTACTGCTTCAGGAAGCAGCGGAAAAAATCACCGATCTTGGTGAGCAGATTGTAATTCGCCATCTCTATATCGAGCGGCGGATGGTGCCGCTCAATATCTGGCTGGAACAAGTGGAAGGTCAGCAGTTGCGCGACGCCATTGAAGAATACGGTAACGCTATTCGCCAGCTTGCCGCTGCTAACATTTTTCCTGGCGACATGCTGTTTAAAAACTTCGGTGTCACCCGTCACGGGCGTGTGGTTTTTTATGATTACGATGAAATTTGCTACATGACGGAAGTGAATTTCCGCGACATCCCGCCGCCGCGCTATCCGGAAGACGAACTTGCCAGCGAACCGTGGTACAGCGTCTCGCCGGGCGATGTTTTCCCGGAAGAGTTTCGCCACTGGCTATGCGCCGACCCGCGTATTGGTCCGCTGTTTGAAGAGATGCACCGCGCTGATTACTGGCGCGCACTACAAAACCGCATACGTGAAGGGCATGTGGAAGATGTTTATGCGTATCGGCGCAGGCAAAGATTTAGCGTACGGTATGGGGAGATGCTTTTTTGAGTAAAGCTTCCATATAATTTTTCTCCGCAATGTATCGAGGGTTATCCGTAAAGCCAAAGCTTTCAGCCATCTTATTTAATGTATTAAGGATTAATTCAGCAATAACCCGGTGACCAAATTCAAAAGCCAACTCAAAGGCAGAGTATTTTTGTGGCGCTTTGTGTTGCCAAAAATCCATAATATCTTCAGCGGTAAATCCAAACAGGCGTGCATGGTCAGATAAAGCAAGATAAACCGTCTCTACAACGTTTTGTTGTTTATGCTGTATCGCTGAAAACAAACCGGGATATTCATTAGAATTATTTGCCAGGAGGAGGGGCTTCATATTTTTTTATCGAATTTAAACGTATTAAAAAGAGTGGGTAATGCGTTAAAAATAGTATTAATAACGTTCATATGTCCACTATTATAGGCAGTCAACATTTCTGTTCTATGTAGTTCTGGCATTTTCTGGAGTTGAATCATCAGTTGCGTAAGTTGGTGATTCTGACCAATTGCCATTAGCAAATTCATCGTTGCAGGTGATAATGGAGGGGTTATTTCATCCACAGATCCTTTTAACATCAATAGCTGTTCTTTCGGAAGTGCTGGAATTATTGCAACAGATTGGTTAATAATATGATCATTTGACCATTTCAGGAGGCTATAATCTACATTCATAAAATCCATCAGAGAATAGTGTTTAATATCCTCTTTGCTTTCGCTCATAATTCTTATTTTATCGTTAGTGACATTAGGATCATAAACCGAAACCACGTAATGGGTACATCCTTCAGTTGTGTTCTTTATTCTTAGCCGGACCGTCAAAACATGGTTATCCACCAGTAATATGGCTGCCATAACACTGATGCCATTTGATTCCATCTTGTCAAAATATGCTTTCATAACTAGCCCGAAATCACCGCAGGCAGCAACGCAACGCCCCTCAGGACGGCTGGAAACCAACGCCAAAGTCTGGTTTTTGCATTTTTTGTTGAAGTGCGTGAGAAATTTTTCAGCTGAAGAGTAATCATCTTGATGGGGTTTGTAATCAACATTCTGATAAATATCATTAATATATTGTGCAGCAATGTGTCGGCATACTATACGGTTTTGGGGGCGCCCCGGAAAATAACATTGATCATTAAGTTTAACTCTTGGGAATTCTTTTTCTTTTCTAACTGAGTTTAGGTTTAATTCTTGTTTATCAAGAGTGTCTGAGCGTTGAGGTAAAATTTCCATTAGGTATTCTTCAAATATTGGAGCAATGGTTTGAGTGAGTGTCGTGTTTTCATTTTTATTAATTATCGTAATTTCTTTCTTATCAGCTTGTAAGACGGACGTGGAAAATTTAATGACAAAATCCTTGTTGCTAAAGATATGACGACCATTTTGTCTACAGTTCTCTGAGAAGCTTTTTAATAGAGGCGTCGCCAGCTCCTTGCCAGAAAATTTATCCTCGAGTTCTTTATAAAACAATTCACTCAGGGTTTGGTGTTCATTTGTCTGGGCTGTATTATTAATATTTGCAGAGAAAGAACTACGAGGGATACGAGTAATCATTTAAATATCTCATTGTTTATTGATGTCTTGAATTTTAACTATCAGAGCAGTGAAAAAATTTAATATGATTACAAGTAAAGAAATATCATAAATCGCTCAATCTCATAATGAAACCGTAAAAGTTTCGGCGGAATGAGATCTTGCGATTTTGTTAATAATTAAAGTGGTTTGATGTTTAAAAATAATGCCGAGTTAATAAAAGTGTGTGAAGTGTATGACATTAAGTTATTCTGGCGTCAATACGATTAACAGACACCCTTATTCTATTGCCACTCAGGTATGATGGGCAGAATATTGCCTCTGCCCGCCAGAAAAAGTCAGCGCATTCCACCGTACGCCAGCGTCACTTCCTTCGCCGCTTTAATCACCATTGCGCCAAACTCGGTCACGCGGTCATCGGTAATACGTGAAATCGGTCCGGAAATAGAAATTGCGGCAAACGGTTCACGGTGCTCATCGAAAATACACGCTGCAAGGCAACGTAGCCCCAGCGCATGTTCCTCATCGTCAAATGAATAACCCCGTTTGCGCGTTTGGGCGAGATCTTCTTTTAAATGCACAGGAGACACCAGCGTTGCGTGGGTATAGGCATGTAACCCTTTGCGGTGCAGCAGCTTCGTCACCTGTTCTTCGCTCAGTTGGGCTAAAAAGGCTTTACCCGCACCGGAAGCGTGCATCGGCAATTTACCGCCGATAGGCGCGGACATTCGCATCAGATGCGTACACTGTACCTGGTCGATAATAATCGCTTCGTGATCGCTTTGATCAAGCACCGCCATATTGACCGTTTCGCCAGACTCTTCCATTAAATTGCGCAGGATAGGGTGAACAATCGCTAACAAATTACGGCTCTGGAGAAAGCTGCTGCCGACCATAAAGGCATGTGCGCCGATTGCCCAATGTCCCAGTTCGCCGACCTGACGCACGAAACCCTGCTGTTGCATCGTGGTTAGCAGGCGGTGGGTCGTGGAATTGGGTAACCCGGCTTGTTGCGCCAGCTCTGTGAGTGCCACACTGCCATTGGATTCGGCAATCCACTCCAGTAATTTCAGGCCACGCGTTAAAGACTGAACCTGTCCAGTCGCTGGTGCGGTGGCAACGGCGGGTTTTCTGCCGCGTTTCGCGGGAATGGGTGCGACCATGACAGCCTCCTTTTTCTGTATCGTGGAAATCATTTTCATTTTTATTGTTAGCTAATGCAATAGTTGCTGAACTGATCCGATGAGTTAATGTTGAACAAATCTCATGTTGCGTGGTGGTCGCTTTTACCACAGATGCGTTTATGCCAGTATGGTTTGTTGAATTTTTATTAAATCTGGGTTGAGCGTGTCGGGAGCAAGTGTGAGCAGCAAAGTGGAACAACTGCGTGCGCAGTTAAATGAACGTATTCTGGTGCTGGACGGCGGTATGGGCACCATGATCCAGAGCTATCGACTGAACGAAGCCGATTTTCGTGGTGAACGCTTTGCCGACTGGCCATGCGATCTCAAAGGCAACAACGACCTGCTGGTGCTCAGCAAACCGGAAGTGATCGCCGCTATCCACAACGCCTACTTTGAAGCGGGCGCGGATATCATCGAAACCAACACCTTTAACTCCACGACCATTGCGATGGCGGATTACCAGATGGAATCCCTGTCGGCGGAAATCAACTTTGCGGCGGCGAAACTGGCGCGAGCTTGTGCTGATGAGTGGACCGCGCGCACGCCGGAGAAACCGCGCTACGTTGCCGGTGTTCTCGGCCCGACCAACCGCACGGCGTCTATTTCTCCGGACGTAAATGATCCGGCATTTCGTAATATCACTTTTGACGGGCTGGTGGCGGCTTATCGAGAGTCCACCAAAGCGCTGGTGGAAGGTGGCGCGGATCTGATCCTGATTGAAACCGTTTTCGACACCCTTAACGCCAAAGCGGCGGTTTTTGCGGTGAAAACGGAGTTTGAAGCGCTGGGCGTTGAGCTGCCGATTATGATCTCCGGCACCATCACCGACGCCTCCGGGCGCACGCTCTCCGGGCAGACCACCGAAGCATTTTACAACTCATTGCGCCACGCCGAAGCTCTGACCTTTGGCCTGAACTGTGCGCTGGGGCCCGATGAACTGCGCCAGTACGTGCAGGAGCTGTCACGGATTGCGGAATGCTACGTCACCGCGCACCCGAACGCCGGGCTACCCAACGCCTTTGGTGAGTACGATCTCGACGCCGACACGATGGCAAAACAGATACGTGAATGGGCGCAAGCGGGTTTTCTCAATATCGTCGGCGGCTGCTGTGGCACCACGCCACAACATATTGCAGCGATGAGTCGTGCAGTAGAAGGATTAGCGCCGCGCAAACTGCCGGAAATCCCCGTAGCCTGCCGTTTGTCCGGCCTGGAGCCGCTGAACATTGGCGAAGATAGCCTGTTTGTGAACGTGGGTGAACGCACCAACGTCACCGGTTCCGCTAAGTTCAAGCGCCTGATCAAAGAAGAGAAATACAGCGAGGCACTGGATGTGGCCCGCCAGCAGGTGGAAAACGGTGCGCAGATTATCGATATCAACATGGATGAAGGGATGCTCGACGCCGAAGCGGCGATGGTGCGTTTTCTCAATCTGATTGCCGGTGAACCGGATATCGCTCGCGTGCCGATTATGATCGACTCCTCAAAATGGGATGTCATTGAAAAAGGTCTGAAGTGTATCCAGGGCAAAGGCATTGTTAACTCTATCTCGATGAAAGAGGGCGTCGACGCCTTTATCCATCACGCGAAGCTCTTGCGTCGTTACGGTGCGGCAGTGGTGGTAATGGCCTTTGACGAACAGGGACAGGCCGATACCCGCGCACGGAAAATCGAGATTTGCCGTCGGGCGTACAAAATCCTCACCGAAGAGGTTGGCTTCCCGCCAGAAGATATCATCTTCGACCCGAACATCTTCGCGGTTGCCACCGGCATTGAAGAGCACAACAACTACGCGCAGGACTTTATCGGCGCGTGTGAAGACATCAAACGCGAACTGCCGCACGCGCTAATTTCCGGCGGCGTATCTAACGTTTCTTTCTCGTTCCGTGGCAACGATCCGGTGCGCGAAGCCATTCACGCAGTGTTCCTCTACTACGCTATTCGCAATGGCATGGATATGGGGATCGTCAATGCCGGGCAGCTGGCGATTTACGACGACCTGCCCGCTGAACTGCGCGACGCGGTGGAAGATGTGATTCTTAATCGTCGCGATGATGGCACTGAGCGTTTACTGGAGCTTGCCGAGAAATATCGCGGCAGCAAAACCGACGACACCGCTAACGCCCAGCAGGCGGAGTGGCGCTCGTGGGAAGTGAATAAACGTCTGGAATACTCGCTGGTCAAAGGCATTACCGAGTTTATCGAGCAGGATACCGAAGAAGCCCGCCAGCAGGCTACGCGCCCGATTGAAGTGATTGAAGGCCCGTTGATGGACGGCATGAATGTGGTCGGCGACCTGTTTGGCGAAGGGAAAATGTTCCTGCCACAGGTGGTCAAATCGGCGCGCGTCATGAAACAGGCGGTGGCGTATCTCGAACCGTTTATTGAAGCCAGCAAAGAGCAGGGCAAAACCAACGGCAAGATGGTGATCGCCACCGTGAAGGGCGACGTCCACGACATCGGTAAAAATATCGTTGGTGTGGTGCTGCAATGTAACAACTACGAAATTGTCGATCTCGGCGTTATGGTGCCTGCGGAAAAAATTCTCCGTACCGCTAAAGAAGTGAATGCTGATCTGATTGGACTTTCGGGGCTTATCACGCCGTCGCTGGACGAGATGGTTAATGTGGCGAAAGAGATGGAGCGTCAGGGCTTCACCATCCCGCTATTGATTGGCGGCGCGACGACCTCAAAAGCGCACACGGCGGTGAAAATTGAGCAGAACTACAGCGGCCCGACGGTGTATGAACAGAACGCATCGCGCACCGTTGGTGTGGTGGCTGCGCTGCTTTCCGATACTCAGCGTGATGATTTTGTCGCTCGTACCCGCAAGGAGTACGAAACCGTACGTATTCAGCACGGGCGTAAGAAACCGCGCACACCACCGGTCACGCTGGAAGCGGCGCGCGATAACGATTTCGCTTTTGACTGGCAGGCTTACACGCCGCCGGTGGCGCACCGTCTCGGCGTGCAGGAAGTTGAAGCCAGCATCGAAACTCTGCGTAATTACATCGACTGGACACCGTTCTTTATGACCTGGTCGCTGGCCGGGAAGTATCCGCGCATTCTGGAAGATGAAGTGGTGGGCGTTGAGGCGCAGCGGCTGTTTAAAGACGCCAACGACATGCTGGATAAATTAAGCGCCGAGAAAACGCTGAATCCGCGTGGCGTGGTGGGCCTGTTCCCGGCAAACCGTGTGGGCGATGACATTGAAATCTACCGTGACGAAACGCGCACCCATGTGATCAACGTCAGCCACCATCTGCGTCAACAGACCGAAAAAACGGGATTCGCTAACTACTGTCTCGCTGACTTCGTTGCGCCGAAGCTTTCTGGTAAAGCAGATTACATCGGCGCATTTGCCGTGACTGGCGGGCTGGAAGAGGACGCACTGGCTGATGCCTTTGAAGCGCAGCACGATGATTACAACAAAATCATGGTGAAAGCGCTTGCCGACCGTTTAGCCGAAGCCTTTGCGGAGTATCTCCATGAGCGTGTGCGTAAAGTCTACTGGGGCTATGCGCCGAACGAGAACCTCAGCAACGAAGAACTGATCCGCGAAAACTACCAGGGCATCCGTCCGGCACCGGGCTACCCGGCCTGCCCGGAACATACGGAAAAAGCCACCATCTGGGAGCTGCTGGAAGTGGAAAAACACACTGGCATGAAACTCACAGAATCTTTTGCCATGTGGCCTGGTGCATCGGTTTCGGGTTGGTACTTCAGCCACCCGGACAGCAAGTATTATGCGGTAGCGCAAATTCAGCGCGACCAGGTTGAAGACTATGCCCGCCGTAAAGGTATGAGCGTTACCGAAGTTGAGCGCTGGCTGGCACCGAATCTGGGGTATGACGCGGACTGATTCACAAATCTGTCACTTTTCCTTACAACAAACAGGGCGCTCAATGAGTGCCCTGTCTCTTTATTAATATGAAACACTTATACTGGAATCAGGCTGGAATAATCTTAGCCGGAAAAACGAAGGTCAAAAGGCACAGTAAAGATGCCAGTCAGCGTGTTTCCGGTCCTTTGGTCATTCAATTGCTTCAGGAACATATAACGATAAGGAGAACCTGAACTCGTGTTAACGCTGCTTCACCTGCTTTCTGCCGTCGCCCTGCTGGTCTGGGGGACTCATATTGTTCGAACCGGCGTAATGCGCGTCTTCGGCGCGCGTTTGCGTACTGTCCTTAGCCGGAGCGTCGAAAAAAAGCCGCTCGCCTTTTGCGCGGGGATCGGCGTTACCGCACTGGTACAGAGCAGTAATGCCACCACCATGCTGGTGACCTCGTTTGTCGCTCAGGATCTGGTAGCCCTCGCACCGGCTCTGGTCATTGTGCTGGGTGCAGATGTCGGGACGGCGCTAATGGCGCGTATTCTCACCTTCGACTTATCCTGGCTGTCACCGTTACTTATTTTTATCGGCGTGATTTTTTTCCTCGGACGCAAACAGTCACGCGCCGGGCAACTGGGCCGCGTCGGTATTGGTCTTGGGCTGATTTTGCTGGCGCTGGAGTTGATTGTGCAGGCCGTAACGCCGATCACCCAGGCAAACGGCGTTCAGGTGATCTTTGCCTCGCTGACCGGCGATATTCTGCTGGATGCGCTGATTGGCGCGATGTTCGCCATTATCAGCTACTCCAGCCTTGCTGCTGTACTGCTGACCGCGACTCTGACCGCCGCAGGCATTATCTCCTTCCCCGTGGCGCTCTGTCTGGTGATTGGTGCTAACCTCGGTTCCGGTCTGCTGGCGATGCTCAACAACAGTGCCGCCAATGCCGCAGCCCGCCGTGTCGCGCTGGGTAGTCTGCTGTTTAAGCTGGTGGGTAGCCTGATTATCCTGCCGTTTGTCCATTTGCTGGCAGAGACAATGGGGAAGTTGTCATTGCCAAAAGCGGAACTGGTGATCTATTTCCACGTCTTCTACAACCTTGTACGTTGCCTGGTCATGCTGCCATTTGTTGACCCGATGGCACGGTTTTGCAAAACGATTATTCGCGATGAACCGGAACTGGATACCCAGCTACGGCCCAAACATCTGGATGTCAGCGCGCTGGATACGCCCACGCTTGCTCTGGCGAACGCCGCGCGCGAAACCCTGCGCATTGGCGACGCCATGGAACAGATGATGGAAGGGCTAAATAAAGTGATGCACGGCGAGCCACGGCAGGAGAAAGAGCTGCGTAAGCTGGCAGATGATATCAACGTTCTCTACACCGCCATTAAGCTGTATCTGGCGCGGATGCCAAAAGAAGAGTTGGCGGAGGAAGAGTCGCGCCGCTGGGCGGAGATCATCGAAATGTCGCTCAACCTTGAACAGGCCTCCGATATCGTCGAGCGCATGGGCAGCGAAATTGCCGATAAATCGCTGGCAGCACGGCGGGCATTTTCGCTTGATGGCTTGAAGGAACTGGATGCGCTCTATGAGCAATTGCTCAGTAATTTAAAACTGGCAATGTCGGTGTTCTTCTCTGGCGATGTCACCAGCGCTCGTCGTTTGCGTCGCAGCAAACATCGTTTTCGCATTCTTAATCGCCGCTATTCCCACGCCCACGTCGATCGCCTGCATCAGCAAAACGTGCAGAGCATTGAAACCAGTTCGCTACATTTAGGCTTACTGGGAGATATGCAGCGCCTGAACTCGCTGTTTTGTTCGGTGGCTTACAGTGTGCTGGAACAGCCGGATGAAGATGAAGGACGGGACGAGTATTAATATTGTGAATCCTGTAGGCCTGATAAGACGCGTCAAGCGTCGCATCAGGCACTATGAACAAGATGCCGGATCATGCATCCGGCAATTCACTTAAAAACGGTGACCAGCTTCTAGCGGCACCGCTTCTTCACCAGCCTTAAACACATAAGTGGTGTTCGGGCCACCCAGCGTAGCGTGACCTTTACTCACTGTGATCCAGTTACCTTCCGGTAGACCAATAATCGTCAGTTCTGGCGCGACGACCAGCAGTTCGCGAATACGCTGCTCACGGGTTTCACCTTTATGGCCTTCCGGCAGCGCGTTGGTGAAGTGCGGGTTGATTTGCAGCGGGAACAGATTTAGCGCATCGAAACCTTGCGGATCGACAATCGGCATATCGTTGGTGGTACGAATGGTTGGGCAAGCAAGGTTAGCGCCTGCGCTCCAGCCAATATACAGCGCACCACGTTTAACCACGTCAGTAATTGGTGCCAGCAGCCCGCGCTCGCGGCACTGTTTCAGCAACTGGAAAGTATTCCCGCCCCCGACAATCACGATCTCAGCATTTTCAATCGCGGCAACGGGATCGACAACGCTATGAATACCGGTGACAGAAACACCCAGCGGAGCGAGAACCGCAGCCGTTTTCGCTGTGTAATCATCCCAGGTCTGCGTTACGCCAGCGAAAGGGATAAACACCGCTGAGCGGCGACCCTGCAACTGTTCAGCAATTAGCGGCAGTGCATGTTCCAGCCAGGCTTTACCCGGCAGCGTCGAGTTACTCAATAAAAGCAGTTCCATTACTTCTCCAGTTAGTAAGAAATCACGGGAGGCATGCTACCACTGCGAATTTAACCACTTACTGACATGGCTCACGATGTCACGTATTGCACCGGGCGCTGAGACTGATGACAAACACAGCATTGCCTGATGCGCTACGCTTACCAGGCCTACCAGATAACTGCAATATATTGAATTTTCGAGATTATGTAGGCCGAATAAGGCTTTATTCCGCATCCGGCATAAACAATGTGTACTTTGCCACCAATTTGAGCGCCCCTTAAGGCGCTGATGTTTTTTTATCCTTCTCGTGCACATTGGGCCGCTTCAGCAATCAGCCGCACATCAGGTCGCGAAGTTGCCGCGGCGACCAGCCAGCGACATGCAGAGTTAAGTAGCGCGATTAATCATGGGAAATTGCCTCTGCATGAGTGAGCAGATATTGCTCCGCCTCACCGGACCAGATCCCCTGATGACGCGCCAGAATCGCCGCCAGTGCTTGATCCTGAATCTGCGTGAGTGACGTCAGCGGCAGGGATTTCCCGGCATACACCAGCTTTTTGCCGCCGCCGACGGCAGGCAATTCAAGCGTGGTTTCGCCCGCGGCATTCAGCCCAAGAATATGTGTTACCACTTTTGCGGCCTGCACTTTTTTCTCTTCAATCAGTTTGACCGCCGCGCGCATGTCGTCGGTATTGCCGCCTGACGTGCCCACGTAGTGGGTAAATGCATAATGCACATCGTAGAAATTAATTGGCGCGCTGAAATGTTTATCCTGCGGTCCGGCGAAGAAATTCAGGCAACCATCTGTCGCCAGCAAGGAAGAGGCGAGAGTCACCAGTCCTTCATTAGGCACAAAGACGAAAATATCATCGAAGCCGTGACCGCCACTCAGCGCCATTAGCGTATCAAATGCTGCATCGGCGGCATTGAGATAATGAATCAGTGTTTGCGGTTCTGATGGATAGTGCTTGCGCGCATAACTCAATTTATCGTTGTCGGTATCGGTAATGACGAGCAGCGACGGGTTAACGGGTCCATGTAGCGCATAATCAATCGCCAACAGTCCCATTGGTCCGGTGCCGCCGAGGATCAGCATGCGCCCTTGCGGGCGAATCCCCATCGTGTGGTTATAACTACCTTCCTGAAGATGATAGTTGGCGTTGAACGCGCCAATCACGCAGGAAAGCGGTTCAACCAGTGAGCCTTCAAAATAGGTTTCGCCGTCGTATGCCAGCAGGCAATCTTGTTCCATGACCTCGTTGGGAATAACCACATGCGTGGCTTCGCCGCCCACCCACGGGAAGGAGTAGCCGGGGCAGTCCGGGCGGTCGGGGAGTTGCAGGTTGGCCTGAATCACATAACGCTGACCCGGCTGGAATTTGTGCTGCCACTTTTTACCCACGGCCAGAATATCGCCGCAAAACTCGTGGCCGATGATGATGGGGTTGGTCGCCACATCGTCGGGTACTTTTTTATGGTTTTCACCCAGATTGGCCTCTTTCCAGGAAGAGAGGCACAGGCTGTCAGTGACCACCGTCGCGAGGATTTCATCCTCCTGCATTTCAGGAAGGTCAAAGGTTTCCAGGCGTAAATCACGTTTACCATAAAGACGCAGAGCTGTTGTTTTCATAAACCACCTCATGTTGAGCGATGGCCCCGGCAGTCGTGCCGGGGCGAAGAATCAGGACAGGAAGCCCAGCGCATTACCGATAATCCCTAAGCCAAACAGGGCGAAAATCAGCCATACCGGGTTAATTTTTTTGTTGAGCAGACGAACCATAAGCAGCGTCAGACCGAGCGCCAGCAAACCAGGGCAAAGTTGGTCGAGAATGTTCTGCACGGTCATGGTGACGGTGGAGCCATCGGCGGCATGCGTTTGTGAAACCACCAACGGTACGTTGATTGACGTCCATTTGGTGACCAGCACGCCCATCACAAACAGTCCGAGAATCGACGCGCCTTCGGTGAGTTTTTGCAGCACATTCCCGCCCATATCGCTGACGATATTCACCCCTTTGCGAAAGCCGAGCTGTAGGCCATACCACTTCATCGCCAGACGCACCGCATTGAAAATAAAGAAAAACAAAAGCGGGCCGAGGATGTTGCCAGAAAGTGCCAGAGATGCGCCGAGCGCAGCGGTAATCGGGCGCAGCGTTCCCCAAACCAGTGGATCGCCAACCCCTGCCAATGGTCCCATCAGACCGACTTTGATGCCGTTAATGGTACCGTCATCAATTTCCGCGCCGTTGGCCCGCGCCTCTTCCATGGCGGCAGTGACGCCGATGACCGGGCCACATACGGCTGGCGTGGTATTGAAGAACACCAGGTGTCGCCTGAGCGCCGCAACCTGATCCTCTTTTAATGGGTAAAGTCGCTTGATGGCGGGGATCATGTCGTAGCAAAAGCCCAGCCCGTGAATACGTTCAAAGTTAAAGGACGCCTGTTGCAGGTTGGAGCGCAGAAACATGCTCACCAGATCGCTGCGTGTAATTTTTCTCTGTTCCATGATGGCTCCGTTAATCGTCAAGTTGGTCAAGGGCGGTGGAGGTGGTGGCCTGGGGTTGAGGTTCAGCTTTACGCCACTGTGGATTTAGCTGGATGTAGACCAGGGCCATGATCACGCCGACGCCACCGAACGCCAGCAGACTGAGATCGAGGTAGCCACCTGCGAGGAAACCGAGGAAAAAGAAAGGCATCAAATATTTCACGCCCATCATACGTAGCACCATGGCGTAACCGACCACCACGATAAAACCGCCAGCAATTTGCAGACCGCGCGTCACGAATTCCGGTATCGCGCTCAGCATATTGCTCACCATATCGGCGCTGACGAACAGTGAGACAATCAGTGCCGGAATAGCAACGCGCAGCGCCTGCACGCCAAGCGCGGAGACATGCAGAATATCGAGAGTGCGAAACCGTGCTTCTTCCGCTGCTTTATCCGCCGCGTGCTGGAACACTACGGTGATGGTACGGGCAAACACAGTCAGCACCTGGCCTGCCGCAGCCACAGGCAACGCGATGGCGATTCCGGTGGCGATGCTTTGCTGACCAACGATAACCAGAATGGCGGAGATTATGCTGGCGAGTGCAGAATCCGGAGATTGCGCCGCGCCGACGTTCATCCAGCCGAGAGCTATCAATTCCAGCGTACCACCGAGTATTATTCCGGTTTTTAAATCACCGAGAATTAAACCAATCACCGTACAGGCAATTAACGGGCGATGAGTCTGAAATTCATCCAGCACGCTGCCCATTCCGGCAATACAGGAAAAAAGAAATATAGCAATGATTTGTAGGGTACTTATTTCCATGATTTTTCACCTTTTAAGTGTCGTCATCCCTGCCTGTTAAAGCATATGTACACAGGCGCTATTATTTAATTTGCGATTAACTGTTCGTTTATTTTGTCGATAATATTGATTGAGGGATCTGACGCTACGACGCGTAAATCCAGTATGACGCCAAGATTATTTAACTCATGAAATGCGTTAATATCATCATCATCTAATGAAACCGCTTTGGTTAACTGTTTTTTACCGGGCCGCCAGGCCATGCCGCCAATATTCAGGGTGTCTATTTTTACCCCCTGGCGAACCATCGCTAAGGCATCCTGTGGGCGAGTGAAAAGATAAAAAACGGTTTCGTCCTGATATTGCGGGTTGTGATAAACAGCGACGGCTTTTTCAATATTGACCACGTTAACCTTCATTCCCGGTGGCGCAGCCTGACGCAATAATGTCCGGCGAACTTCATCGTTATAAACTTCGTCATTGCAGATAATAATGCGCTGGGCGTTAGCCACTTTCGACCAGACGGTAGTGACCTGACCGTGGATCAGGCGGTCATCAATGCGGGCGAGCGTAATGTTCATCAGAAATCCTCCTCTGCCGTTGCCAGTTGTTTCCAGACAACGCAGGTTTGCTTTGCGATTTGCGTCAGGTGTTCACACAGTTCATCAACATTCATGCTGTCCTGGTTATCAACCAGTTCGAGCGCCAGCGGCAGAGAAAGGCCGCTGATTACCCGCAGACGAGGATTGCGCATCGCAAGCATCGCTGCCGCATTCCACGGGCTGCCGCACTGTAAATCCACGGCAATCAGCCACTCATCTTGATTGTGAATGCTTACTAACTTTTCCAGCTTTGCTACGATGTCTCCGGCGTTCTCGCCGGGCACAAATTCAACGGCTTCAACATTGGCGTTGCCGTAAACCATCTGAACCGATTCCAGCATGGCGCAAGCTAATTTGCCGTGGGCACAAAAAATGGCGTTGACCATAAAGCCTCCTTAGCCGCGCGTTTTGCCGCCCGCAATGTTAGTGGTTACTCCGGTGATGTAGCTGGCGCGTTCAGACAACAGATAACAAACAAAATCAGCGACTTCTGCTAATCTTCCGGCGCGCCCAATAGGAATGGCGTTTTTGGTATAGCCTTCACGCAGCTGCTCGACGGTGATATTGCGCGTCCACGCCAGCGCCTCTTCATATTCCGGCGTGCGTAGCCCGGTTTTTTCCAGAATCCCGGGCGCGATACCGACCACACGGATACCGTGTTTACCCAGCTCTTTCGACCAGGAGCGCGTGAAGCTATTAAGCGCGGCTTTGGTAGCGGCGTAACAGCTTTGGCCTTCTGAGCCTTCCAGTCCACTTTCTGAGGAAACATTCACAATCACGCCATCATGTTGTTTGACCATCTGTCGCGCCACCGCCTGCGACATCAGAAAAACGCCTTTCTGGTTGATATTGACCATTTTTTCGAATGCAGCTTCGTTGAGTTCATACTGCCCGGCAGGCGCTTTCTCATCGACCAGCAGACGCGGGAAATTGACCCCGGCGTTATTGACCAGACCGTCGATGCGACCAAAACGCTGGATAATTTCCGCTACCGTATGATTTACCTCTTTGGCGCTGGAAATATCGGTCGGCCAAAACTGATAGCCTTTATGACCTTCATATTGACCATCGCCACCGTGAATATCTACCATCTGTACGTTTGCGCCTTGTGCTAATAATTCCTCTACAATCGCCAGACCAATACCGGATGCGCCGCCGGTGACGATAATGATTTTATCCTGCAAATTTAACCACGTTTGCATAACAGACTCCTGATTTTAGATAATAGGGACCCGCCGTAATTTTTATTACGGTAAACATCGGGAAGATTTTTATTTCAGTAATAGTTCAGCTGTGCTGCTATTCGTTACCAGACAATTAATATGTTTTCCACGCAGTGCACCAATAATTCCGCTGTATTTTTCTTCACTCATGGCAATGCCAATGGAATATCGCGCCTGCTTTAATTTATTCATTTCGATAGAGAGCGTTTTTTCGCTCATATTCGTTTCAACCATTGCGCCGTGAATATCAAAAAAGCGCGAGCAAATATCGCCAGCAACCTGGCGGGCATTCAGGTCGTCACTCTCTTCACCACCATAAAACGCATGCCAGTTAGCGCCGTCGCGAATGGCCGGTGAGCCAATTCCCACCAGGGCGACATCCAGATTATCCCAGTAGGCAGAGATGGTTTTAAAGTGCTGAGACTGCATGATCCCATTACGAATTAATGGGTTATCCAGCAGAGCCGGAAAATCCGCGAGATGCGATTCCCCTTTCAGCTTCGCTGCCGCGCTGTAGGTTAATGTGTTTACATGATAGCGGCTTTCGAGTTTACCGGACGGTCCGCCAATAATTGGTACGCAGATTAACTGCCGCGATTGCCCCGCCTGCGGCAAGTTTTCAACCAGTGCGCTCACCGCGCGACCCCAGGAAAAACCGACAATATCGCCAGGCTCCAGCAAGCGATCCAGCAGTTGCGCGCCGTGTAACCCCATCATCGCCAGTTGAGTCTCTTCATCCTCATCATTTCCCGACACCACCACAACGTCTTTCAGGCCAAACTTTTGCTTCAGTTGCTGCTCCAGCCAGAGATTTTCGTTGTAGTCATAGTTGATGGCGATGGTGACAATTCCCTGATCGCGGCCTCGTTTAAGCAAGCGGCTGATGGTGGTGCGGTAAATACGCAGTTCGCGCGCGATTTGCGCCTGCGTCATATCCTGTTCGTAATAGAGTTGGGCAATCTTCACAATCAAACGGATATCGTCACTGTTTTCCATTGCCGCCTCCTGGTTCTGCACATTTGTGCAAATACGCTTTCTCACCGCTTGATCTGATATAACCCCATCATGAGGGCCTTTCAAAGCGATTTTTCACTCTTTGCATGGGGAGAAATAGCGCTTTCTCTTGCACATTTGTTTCTCTGCGTAGTAGTCATCAGCACAGGTGTGCAGCGATTCGTAATATGTTGATTATCCTTATTTTGCCAGGCAAATTTGCATCGTACTTCCGGAGACACTTTTGTGATAAAAGGCGTGGCAGATCACATTTAATTTCGACGTTGCCGCATAACCCTGTTTTTCCCCGCTAAGAGGTACGGTATATTCCGCGTTTTACAGGAGAATTTATGCTGCCCGACTCATCAGTCCGTTTAAATAAATACATCAGCGAAAGCGGAATTTGCTCACGCCGCGAAGCGGATCGCTATATCGAGCAAGGCAATGTGTTCCTTAATGGCAAGCGAGCCACCATTGGCGATCAGGTGAAACCCGGCGACATTGTGAAAGTAAACGGTCAGTTGATTGAGCCTCGGGAAGCCGAAGATTTGGTACTTATCGCCCTGAACAAGCCCGTCGGTATTGTCAGCACCACCGAAGATGGCGAGCGCGATAACATTGTCGATTTCGTTAACCACAGCAAACGCGTGTTCCCGATTGGCCGCCTGGATAAAGACTCCCAGGGGCTGATTTTCCTCACCAATCACGGCGATCTGGTGAATAAGATCCTCCGTGCGGGTAACGATCATGAGAAAGAGTATCTGGTGACGGTCGATAAACCGATTACCGATGAATTTATTCGTGGTATGGGGGCGGGGGTGCCGATCCTCGGGACGGTGACGAAAAAGTGCAAAGTCAAAAAAGAAGCGCCGTTTGTCTTCCGCATTACCCTGGTGCAGGGGCTGAACCGTCAGATCCGGCGCATGTGCGAGCATTTCGGCTATGAAGTGAAAAAGCTGGAACGTACGCGCATTATGAACGTCAGCTTAAGCGGCATTCCGCTGGGTGAGTGGCGCGATTTAACTGACGATGAGTTAATCGACCTGTTTAAGCTCATCGAAAATTCCTCTTCCGAGGCAAAACCTAAAGTGAAGGCCAAACCGAAAACGGCGGGCATCAAACTCCCGTTGGTGAAGATGGAAAAAACATCAGAAAAAGGTGGCCGCCCGGCGTCAAATGGTAAACGTTTCACATCGCCGGGGCGTAAAAAGAAGGGGCGTTAATCAGCGCCTGCCGTGCGTTGGTGTATTAGCCGACCAGTTAAACGATGCTTCAGTATCTGGTTTATAAGCCTGCTTTTTCTTCAACTGGCGGGCTTTTTTTGCAGCTGCTTCACGCTCAACCATCAGCTTATCGATGTACTCTTTTTTAATGCTGTTGGTTTCGGAGTTGGTCAGTACGCGACCATGCGCAATCCGCGCGTGGTCCAGCAGCGTTTTTAGCTCGCGTTGCTCGCGCTCTGTCATCTCTTTTTGGGTAATACGCGGGAGTGCCATGATGTTGCCCTCAGTTAGCCGATGGATTCAGTGTACGGGAATTCATTTGCAAGCAGAACTGATAATATTCCTTTGTTCTCTTCTTAAATATTTATCTTTCTTGATAATTGACGATAAATACAGATACACATTTAGCGAAAAGTTTTCCCCCTACAAACAAAAGTAATTCACTAACTCTTTATTTTTCATTTGGTTAAGAATTTTTCTCAATTCTGGCACGCTTCTCGCAATAACACTTTTGCGTTGATACTGAATTTCAAAGGGGGTTAAACCCCGTCGGCACACCAGGAACGGTCAGGCTGTTTTCCGGGCGTGTTCCGTCAGCCTTTGACGCCAATTATGGGTTCGATTCCCACATTCATTCCTGAAATGAATACTGGTTGTAACTTATTAAATAAAAAATGAGGGATTGCGCAGTCAGCGATCCCCGATAACGTCGCCGATAAAGACGCCGGGTAACAGGCAAAAGGGAATTCCCCTGTCGCTTCGTGTCCGCTTCCGCGACGGCTGTTAAGCAAGGAATA
>OGLZ01000590.1_pt1 | contig 25351 bp, 16 predicted proteins | sample 1572991 | NCBI WGS metagenome assembly OGLZ01 (sample SAMEA2581893, study PRJEB24529) | metagenome | biome: Human gut stool | place: China | collected 2011 | reverse complement strand
TTACACTTACGACAGTCTATCCGATGTGGTTACAATATTTTCAGCTTCATACTTTGAAGTCGGCATCGGTAAAACGTTATTCTACAGAATGGTCGAGATTTTACGAAGGAACTAAAATTGCAACAATACCCTTGAAGAAATTCAATAAGTTGATGTTGGATGAGTGGGCTCATGGAATGATAAAAACAAATCACATGACTAAAAAACAGTATTATACAATGTCATTTATCATGAGGCATTGCATGGAGTATGCGATTGACAGAGGTTTTATCAATTCCAATCCATTTGCACAGGTCAAGATTAATGCAAAGATGTTTCGTAAGGAAAAGAAGAAATCAGATGAGACGCAAGTTTATTTGGAAAACGAACAGCCGCTAATCATAGAAGAGGCATGGAAAGAGTATGAAGAAAATCCGGATAACACAACATCGTTAGCAGTGATCCTTCAGTTTTATCTAGGGGTTCGTCCGGGAGAACTGGTTGCACTGAAAGAGAGTGACGTGAGCCGGGATCATATTCATATCCAACATATGGAAACAAGCTGCTATACAGAGGGACCGGATGGGAAATTTAGAAAAACATCTAGAGAAGTTGTGGAACATACAAAGACAGATGCCGGTGACAGGGAAATTCCTTTGATTGAAAAAGCGAAGCTGGTCATTAAACTTGCAATGGCTGCGAATGAGAGAAATGGCTGCTCAGGTTCTTATTTATTTATGAATCAGGGAAAGAGAATTACGGAAAATGCAATCGCATGTCGTTTGAGAAAATACTGTAAGTATCTTGATATTCCATACAGAAGTCCTCATAAAGTGAGAAAGACGGTGATCTCATCGATGATTGACGAAGGAATCCATATTAATACAGTCAGAAAGATCATTGGACATGAGGATGAAAGAACAACTTATAACAATTATTGTTATGACAGAAAACGTCCTGAAGAGATTGTCAGTCAGCTGGATCGTGCATTGGATAAGAATTATAACCGTAAAAATGTGATTGATTTCCCGAATGGGAGAGAAAAAATAACAGAGGTAACCAAAGAGGTAACCAGAGGTAACCAAAAATGGGCAAATTTCAGATAACAAAAAAAGACGAGAAATCCTTATAAAATAAGGCTTTCTCGTACTTTTCAACCATGCGGAAGAGGAGACTTGAACTCCCACAGGATAAAACTCCCACTAGAACCTGAATCTAGCGCGTCTGCCATTCCGCCACTTCCGCTCGACACAAACTATCTTATCATAGAGCGAACGGTTTGTAAAGCCTAAAAAATAAATTCTATATATTGTTTGAATAATTTCGATTTATCAGAAAATTTTAATAAAGTTTTTATTGACTCCGTGATGGATTTGTATTATAGTTTCTCGTTGATATTTTGAAGAAAAATAACAGTGGGAGGAAGAGATATATGACATTTTATCAGGAGTTACAGCTTAGTTCAGTTGCATCTAAGCAGCTGATCAAAGCGACAGAAGACAAGAAGGAAAGACGTAGACACATTCTTATTTATAATTTTAAGGTCTATCTTGTAATGGCGTTTTGTGTGGCAGTGGTTTCCTTATACAGTCATTTCACAGGGAATAACAACAGTGTAGTAGGCGTTACAGTGCTTCTTGCGGTGCTTGTTCTTCGACAGGCAGATTTTGGAATTCGTACAACGCACGGATTGGCATCCATCGTCGGAATCTTTGGAATATTGATTGCAGGACCGAAGCTTTCGAATATGGTGTCACCGGTTCCGGCATTCTTTATTAATGTAGTATGCATTTTGCTTCTTATGATTCTGGGATGTCACAATGTGATTATGTACAATCATTCTACATTTGTTCTTGGATATCTTCTTCTTCAGGGATATGATGTGACCGGACAGGAGTACTTGTATCGTGTGGCTGGCCTTTTGGTTGGAATGGTATTGTGTATGGCGATTTTCTATAAGAATCAGAAGAACAGACCGTATCGAAGATCATTTCTTGATTTGTTCCGCGAGTTCGATATTAACTCCGCAAGAAACAGATGGTACATTCGTCTTTCACTGGTTGTTTCCAGCGCAATGCTGTTCATGTCATTGCTTGGACTTCCAAGAGCAATGTGGGCGGGAATCGCAAGCATGTCTGTTTGTCTTCCATTCCCGGATGACTGTGGAGAGCGAGCAGGTAAGAGAGCTGCATTTAATATAGTAGGATGTCTGTTATTTGTTATCCTGTATCTGGTGCTTCCGGAGTCTATGTATCCATACATCGGAATGATCGGAGGAATTGGAGTCGGATATTCTGCAGGGTATGCATGGCAGACAGCATTTAATACATTTGGTGCATTGTCGATTGCGTCCGGCTTATTCGGGATGCCGTATGCTGTTGCACTTCGTATTGGGGCAAATGTATTCGGTGCGGCTTACACGATGGCTTGCAACAAGATTCTGCCGAGGCTGGCAGCAGTGTTTGAGCAGAGAAGAGAACAGGTTAGTGAATGACACTCCATTTTTCGTACAAACGCTCCAGTGACCAGGCGGCATTTGCCGGGCTGGTGGAAGGGAGTACAAGGATCTCTCTTCCTGTCAGCGGCTGCTGATATTTCTTATAAAGAGCTCCGGCTTTATTTCCATTTGCATAGATTTGTCGAATCCGACAGTGATTTAAAATCTGATTCAGATCGGTTGGTGTCACATTTTTGATACTGCTGTCACTGGAGCCTTTGATGTCGCAGCTTTGGATGACATCCCAGATGGCGATATGGTGACGGAGCAGCATGGAAGTTTTCTCCTCAATTGTCTGCGGAGTTTCTTCTTTACAAAGCTTCGCCAACAATTTCCAGAATCGATTTTGTTTATGTCCGTAGTAGAAATTATTTTCCCGGGATTTTACAGAAGGAAGAGTTCCAAGAATCAGAATCTCGGAGTCTTCATTATATATTGGTTCAAAGGAGTGGGTAATGTGTTCATATTCCATGGTTGTGTTCACTTTCTGATGGTTTGAAGTAAGTTTTATAACAAGTATAGTGTCTCATGAAGATTGTGTCAATAATACTGCTTACTACAAGGAGCAACTTCGCATCTACACAAAGGTTGCTTTTACCTGCGTAATGGATTATACTAGTCTGACAGGGAATTTTGAAACGGAGGATTTTACAATGAAAATTGCAGTAACTTATGACAACGGAAATATTTTCCAGCATTTTGGAAAGACAGAGACTTTCAAAGTGTACGAAGTAGAAGATAATAAGGTGGTTTCCAGTGAAGTGATTGGTTCTAATGGGGAAGGACACGGAGCACTGGCAGGACTGCTTGCAGGACAGAATGTAGATGTTCTGATCTGTGGTGGAATCGGTGGCGGAGCTCAGACAGCACTTGCAGAGGCCGGCGTTGAATTATGTTCAGGTGCTCAGGGAGATGCAGACCAGGCAGTAGAGGCATACCTGAAAGGCGAGCTTACATCCAAAGGAGCTACTTGTGATCATCATCACCATGAGGAAGGACATTCTTGTGGAGATCATGAAGAGGGACATTCTTGTGGAAGCAGCTGCGGTGGCGGATGCGGATCACACACTACAATGGAAGGAAAGAATGTTGGAAAGAAATGCCGTACACATTACAAAGGAACATTCAATGACGGAACTCAGTTTGATTCTTCTTATGATCGTGGAGAGCCGCTTGAGTTTGTATGCGGTGCAGGACAGATGATCAAAGGATTCGATGCAGCAGTAGCTGATATGGAAGTTGGTCAGGTAGTGGACATCCATCTGATGCCGGAAGAAGCTTATGGAATGCCGAATCCGGAAGCTATCTTCACAGTAGAGATTGCAGAACTCCCGGGATCTGAAGACCTTGAAGTGGGACAGCAGGTTTACCTGTCCAATCAGTATGGACAGCCATTCCCGGTAAAGGTAACAGCTAAGGAAGAGACAACAATCACTTTCGATGCAAACCATGAGATGGCAGGAAAAGAACTGAACTTCAAGATTGAGCTTGTATCAGTAGAATAAAAAGTAAATAGAAGTAATTAGAAATTCCAGTAAGAAATATCTAATAAGAAACATAAAGAGAGGGCAGTGCTTCAACGATTGAGAAATCGTAAAGTACTGCCCTCTCTCTGTAATTGCAGGTAAAGATTTAAATTGCTACGGATTTACACTATCACTCACAATCTTTCCATCCATAATGCGGACAACACGGTCAACCTGATTGGCAATTTCATCATCATGTGTAATGATAATAACTGTTCTTCCAGACTTATGAAGGTCTTTCAGAATATTCATGATCTCGATAGTCGACTTACTGTCCAAGTTACCGGTCGGCTCATCGGCAAGGATGATCGGCGGCTGTGCGGCAATTGCTCTGGCTACAGCGACACGCTGCTGCTGTCCACCGGAAAGCTGGTTCGGTCTGTGATCCATACGATTTTCCAGTCCAACTTTCGACAGTGCTTCCCCGGCAATCTCTTTTCTCTGCTGCTTTCCAAGTCCGCGATAGATCAGTGGAAGTTCTACATTTCCAAGTGCATCCAGGTTTGGAATCAGATTAAATCCCTGAAAGATGAAGCCGATCTTGTGATTGCGGATATCAGACAGTTCATTGTCTGAGAGATTGGCAACATCTTTTCCATCCAGAAAATATTCCCCGGAATCAGGTGTGTCAAGACAGCCGAGCATATTCATAAATGTAGATTTACCAGAACCGGAATGCCCGACAATGGCAATAAATTCCCCCCGGTTGATTTCAAGAGAAACATCATCCAGTGCGCGGACTTCATTTTCTCCAGGGTTGTAGATCTTGTACATATTTTTAACACGAATGAGTGGCTCCATAATAACCTCCTTAAAAAATAAAATAAATAACTCAATAAGAATTCTAATTTCCAAAATAAGCATTGACTCCGGCAGTTAGACCATCAGCCAGACTGTTTAGTGTGGAATCACTGTGGTCAGAGCTTGCATTTCCAAGTTCCATATCAACAGACGGAATCGTACTATAAGAAGTCTGCGTCAGGTCGATATTCATAGAACCATTTTGATAAATGGTCATTCCTTCTGTACGAAGTCCTTCTACAAGAGAGGCCCCAAGTGCATCATGTTCCTGCCAGTGGGAAGCGACAGGTTCCATACTTTTCAGACCATCTGGCACAGAAATGTAGAAACAGCCTTTGTCATATCCCAATCCATCTCCATCCCAGTGGAGTGAGATGTGACAGTCAGCTACATTGTTACAGAGTACGGTGCGGGCAACATTATCAAGCTGGACATCGTCGCTATTTCTCACCATAAGGACATCATATCCTTGAGCAAGCAGCTTATCTTTCAGAATCTGAGCCATCTGAAGTGTAACAGTGCTTTCAGCAGTTCCATCGTTAAATGTCATTCCCCCGGAAACTGCAGTCGCATAAGTTGCACCCTGAGCAGTGCTTCCGCCGGTTGTCTTTGGAGAACCATCCGGGTGACACTGTGTCTTTACAGAAGCACCACCGGAAGTTCCATGTCCGGCATTCACGCCAACGACGATATCCTTGCGGTCAGAATCTGCAAGATAAATAGTAGCTGTTCCAGAATTGATTGCAGAAAAGTCTGCGTACTGCCAGGAAGGGTCAAAGCTGATCTCCTGTCCATTGCTGTAAAGAGCCGCTGCGCCGGTCAGCAGTTTCTGTTGAGTTACGGATTCAGATTCAGAAGCAGATGGGGTGGCGGCATCAGCAGAAGAAGTTTCATCTACAGTTTCATTTTCAGAATCTGATGAGATAGAAAAATCATCCGCTGTCTTGGGTGGTGCCTTAGTACCCTGCGCCTGCGCCGTGTCCGTACTGGATTTGTGCTGTATGCTACCGCATCCGGTCAGGCAGCAACACAGGAGAACGGCACAAGAGAATCGAAAAAATGGGTTTTTCAATTTCAATCTCCTTTATGATAAATATTACTGTTCTCATTGTATCATAATCATTTTCCAAATAGGGAAAATTCAGATAAAATTAAGGTTTCAAAAAGGAAAATATAATGTGAAAAAAATCAAGGAGATTGCAGAATCATTTTGATTGCGATAGACTACAAGAGAAAGAATACCATAGTTAGGGAAATTTGCCTGCCAATAGCATATAGTGTGGCGGGAGTTCTAGTGCTACGCAATTCGCATAATCATAATATACGAGGACAATATATATGGAAGAACAACAAGAAAAAACGCAAGGGAAAAAACAAGATAAAAAATTGTGGAAGATTTTCTGGTCAACCTTTTACTTAAGCGCGTTCACATTTGGTGGAGGTTATGTGATCGTCAGCCTGATGAAGAAAAAGTTCGTAGATGAATATCATTGGATCGAAGAAGAGGAGATGCTGGATCTTGTGGCAATCGCGCAGTCGGCACCGGGAGCGATCGCAGTGAACGGAGCAATCGTGATCGGGTATAAACTGGCTGGAATTGCGGGGATTCTGACAGCAATTGCCGGGACAGTAATCCCACCATTTCTTATTATATCGATACTTTCTGCCGGCTATCAGACATTTCGAAGTAACCAGATCATCAGCTTGATGCTCGAAGGAATGCAGGCCGGAGTGGGCGCCGTGATCGCATCTGTGACATATGACATGGGTGCCGGAATCGTGAAGAAGAAAGATGCTTTGTCATACGTACTTATGGTTGGGGCATTTATAGCTTCCTGCGTATTTGAGGTAAATGTAGTCTATGTGATTCTGATCTGTGGAATTGTCGGAGTACTCCACGCATTGATTGAGAACAAGATTACAAAACAGCAGAAAATAATGAAGAAAGGAAGTGAAGAGAAATGATTTATTTGAAATTATTTTTAAGCTTTCTTCAGATTGGACTGTTCAGCTTTGGCGGCGGTTATGCGGCGATGCCTCTGATCCAAGAACAGGTTGTGACACAGCATGGTTGGCTTACGATGACAGAATTCACAGATTTGATCACGATTTCCCAGATGACACCTGGGCCAATTGCGATCAATGCGGCAACATTTGTCGGCAGCAAGATCGCAGGAGTGCCGGGATCGATTGCGGCGACTTGTGGGTGCATTTTGCCGTCTTGTATTATCGTAACTTTGATCGCATGGTTTTATTTAAGATATAAGAAAATGAAAATGTTCCAGAGTGTTTTGGAATCATTAAGACCGGCGGTTGTCGCACTGATCGCATCAGCAGGAATCGCAATTCTGCACACTGCATTCTGGACAGATGGAATTGTGCAGTTTGCGGCGACAAAATGGTCTATGGTGGTGATCTTCGGAATCTGTCTGTTACTGCTTCGTAAGACAAAACTGAATCCGGTGGTTGTGATGATGCTTGCGGGAGTGATGAATGTGGCGGTAAGATATGCAGCCGGATAAAATGGTGGATTTACGCAGGTTTTGGTAAAGAAATGTGAATAGGTGAAAAATACGCAGACTTATGTGGAAAACATTTCAAGGATCATGGTATATTGTGAATAACTTTCATGGTATACTGTACATACGTTGTGAAAAGAGAACAGAAATAATAGAGAAAACATTTATGAATATACAAGGAGAGCGAAATGAGCGAACAGAACAATCAGAACACACAGGAATCACAGACACCGCACAAGCGTCGTGTGAGATACAAAGGAAAATACCCGAAGAAATTCGAGGAGAAATATAAAGAGTTACAGCCGGAGAAATACAAGGACACAATCGCACATGTAATCCAGAAGGGAAATACTCCTGCCGGAATGCACATTTCCATCATGGTAAATGAGATCCTTGATTTTCTGAAAATCCAGCCGGGTGAGACAGGATTTGACGCGACACTCGGATACGGTGGACATACGAAAGCAATGCTGGAATGTCTGAAAGGTGAGGGACACATCTATGCAACAGATGTTGACCCGGAAGAGTCTGCGAAGACAAGAAAACGTCTGGCAGATCAGGGATTCGGAGAAGACATTTTAAGTATCTGTCTGCAGAACTTCTGCACGATCGATGAGATTGCAAAAGAAGTTGGCGGATTTGATTTTATCCTTGCGGACCTCGGAGTTTCCTCCATGCAGATCGACAATCCGAAGAGAGGATTTTCCTTCAAAGTTGACGGACCGCTGGATTTGCGATTGAACCAGGAGAAAGGCATCAGCGCAGCAGAGCGCCTGGATAACATTTCCGAGGAAGAACTCGCCGGAATGCTTTACGAAAATTCAGATGAGCCATACTGCGAAGAGCTGGCGAAAGCAATTACAAATGAGATTCGCAGAGGCAATCGCATCGATACAACAACAAAGCTTAGAAATGTGATCGAGAAGACTTTGGATTTCCTTCCGAATAATAAAGAAAAGAAGGACATTATCAAGAAGACTTGCCAGAGAACATTCCAGGCACTTCGTATTGATGTCAATAATGAATTCGAAGTGCTGTATGAATTCATGGAGAAACTCCCGGGAGCATTAAAACCGGGCGGAAGAGTAGCAATTCTTACATTCCATTCCGGAGAGGACAAGCTTGTAAAGAAAGCACTCAAAGCAGGATATAAAGAAGGAATCTATTCCGAATATGCAAGAGATGTGGTACGTCCGTCAGCACAGGAATGCGCGCAGAACGGAAGAGCAAGATCTACGAAGATGCGCTGGGCCGTGAAGGCGGAATAATGAAGAAAAAATGGATGAGAGCCATGGTATTATATACGATACATACTTTCATCCATTTTTTATGTTTAATTAATTATGTGGCTATCTAAATAAAAGATTGCTAGATAGTCAGTGAAAAATCTGCTTCCAGTAATTCAGCACTATTCGGTCCGACAAATACTTTGAAATTTCCAGGTTCGCTTTGATAGGTATAATCTTTTGTGTAAAAGCGAAGCATTTCCTCAGTAATTGTAAAGGTGACTTTTTGTGTTTCATGAGCACCTAAGTAAATTTGTTTGAAGTCTTTCAGCTCAAGAATTGGTCTTACAACGCTTCCAACTAAGTCCCTGAGATATAATTGAACAGTTTCAGTTCCGGAAGTTTCACTGGTGTTTGTTACTGTGACGGATACCTGTATAGAATCATCAGCGGATTTTGAAATCTTTGTCCGGTTAAGTGTAAGATTAGAATATTCTGCCTTATGATAGGATAAACCATATCCGAAAGGAAAAAGTGCTTCATTCGGGCAGTCGAGATAACGTGAGACAAAGCGTCCGCTATGCGTGCTCCCATTTGCAGGTCTTCCAGTTGCAAACTGAGAATAATATAATGGTTCCTGACCAACGTGATAAGGGAAACTTACAGTTAGTCTTCCAGAAGGATTGTAGTCACCAAAGAGGCAGTCACAGATGGAAAGTCCACCGGCTGTGCCCGGGAACCATGCTTCCAAAACAGCGTCACAATCTTCAATGATATCAGTTAATGCAAGAGGTCTTCCGTTGAACAATACAAGAACAATTTTTTTGTCAAGAGCCTTAATCTCGTGTAGAAGTTGTTTCTGTGGTTCTGGAAGTGTGATATCGGTTCTTGAACCGGACTCACCACTTTGCAGCATATGTTCTCCCATAGCCAGTACGACAACATCAGCTTCTTTTGCCAGAGTAAGAGCGTTCTCATGTTCTATGACAGCCTGTTCAGGAGTGAGTTTTCCATTGGCAATCGCAGGGATGAATCCGAACTCGCCTAACGAACTATAATCATCAAGGAAATCACAGCCTTTGGTAAAAGTAAAGTATTCATTATCGAGAACATTTTCCATCGCCTGTTTTATTGTAATTGAATGTTTGTGATCAGCGTGAACAGCCCACATGCCGACAATATCCAGACTGTCAGCGTAAGGTCCGATCAGAGCAATCCTCTGTTTATTTCTTTTCAGCGGAAGAATATCATCATTTTTAAGAAGAACCATAGAACGGTTGGCGGTTTTACGGGCAGCACTGATTTTTTCAGGACTGCAGATAACGGAATCACGTTTTTCTACACTACATCCATAGTATGGGTCTTCGAAAAGTCCAAGTTTATTTTTCAGCGTAAGGATTCGATAACAGGCAGCATCAATCTGTGCCTCATCAATTTCGTGACGGGCAACAAGATCTGCAAGATTATTTGCATAGCAAGATGTCTTCATATCAATATCTACAGTTGCATTTATTGCAAGTTTTGCAGCTTCAGCATCATCAGCAGCAACTCCGTGAGCCTTTAATTCGGAGATTGCTGCATAATCTGTAATGATTACTCCATTAAATCCCCATTCTTTTCGTAAAATATCATCCATCAGCCATTTATTGGCAGTAGCAGGAATTTCATCTACGGTATTAAAGGAAGTCATAACCAGTTCACATCCTGCATCTACAGCAGATTTATAACCAGGAAGAAAATCCTGAAGGAAACGGCGTTTACTCATATCAACGGTGTTATACTCGCGTCCGGCTTCCGGGGCACCGTATCCGGCAAAATGTTTCAGACAGGAGGCAACACTTTTTCCCTTTTCCCATGTGTTCTGGAAACCTTCTACCATTGCTTTGGAAAAATGAGAGATCAGAACAGGATCTTCTCCCGGCATTTCAAGACAACGTCCCCATCTTGCATCACGAATTAGATCAGCAGGTGGGCTGAAGGTAACCATATCACCATCACTGCAGGCTTCTTCTGCAATCAGTTTATAATCTTCACGAATCAGGTTCGGGTTCCAGGTGGATCCAAGACCAAGAGGAATCGGGAAAACAGTCTGGTATCCGTAAATTACATCTGCCATGAAGAGGAGAGGTATTTTTAAACGATTTTCAGCAAGAAAATGATCTTGGATTTCATGAACCTTTTCAGCACCAAGAACATTTAATACGCTTCCACAGTTGCGTACGGTTTCTTCTGTGATACCAAGCTTTTCTCTTGGTCCGACAGCCATAGCATCAGTACCGAAACATCCGCCATCCAACTGGACAAGCTGTCCAATCTTTTCTTCTAAAGTCATTTGATGAAATAAGTCTAGTAATTGTTGTTCTGTCATAACGTTCTCCTTTGTATTATTCTGTAATCAGTACGGCAGTCCCTTTTTCTACAGGTCCCTCAATAAGAGTAGAAACCTTATTGAAATCATCGAAGTTTGTTATAATAATTGCAGTTGTATCCGGATATCCGGCAGCAGCAATCTCTGATTTAGAAAAGGTCATTAATTTCTGTCCACAGGATACAGTATCACCTTCTGAAACAAACAGTTTAAATCCTTTTCCCTTCATTGCAACAGTATCCATCCCAACGTGAATCAATAATTCGATATTGTCATTACTTAAGATACCGATAGCATGTTTTGTGTCAATTACCTGAGTGATTTTTCCATCGAAAGGTGCATAGACAGTTTCTTCCTCTGGGTACATTCCAATTCCCTGACCGAGTACACCGCTGGAAAACACACCATCGTTAATCTGCTCTAATGGAATGACAGTGCCTTTAAATGGTGCATAGATTGTATTTGGTTGTGAGTTAGTAGTTTTGATTTCTTCTGACTTTGTATTTCCCTCTGATTTTCCAGAAAAAAGTTTTGTTAAAAATCCCATAGTCTGAGTCCTCCTGATTTTAAATTAAAATGAAACTGTTAAACTGCGTGGCGTGTAATATGCGCCAGGTGAATTGTGAGATACATGATTTCATCTTTGTTAGGTTTAAAATGATAGTTTTTCTTAATGTAATTTGCAACATCACAGCTTACCTTGTATTCTTCGCGATAGTGTTTTTTTAATAATGACAGTTCAATATCATTGTCATCAGAATAATGAACGCCGCCGGCAACTCGCTGTGCAAAGAAATTCAGGTGTGTCATATAGCGGTGATAAAACAAGGAATCGGCATCAAGTTTAATATCAAGCTCGTTTAAAATAAAATTATTTACATCTCTTACAAATGTAATGATTTTTTTGACATTAGTATTTTCTTTTCCGTATTGTGCATTGACAAAATGCATGGCGACAAAGCCCCACTCATCTTCTGGAAGTTTAATGTGAAGTCTGTCATCTACAAAAGTGATGGTCTGTTGTCCAATCTCATATTCTCTTGGATAATACTGTTTAATATCTAAAAGAAGGGAGTTTGGAATCTGAATTCCAAGCTTTGCATTCTCTACAGCACTGTGAAGATGATCTGCAAGAGAAATATGGATAGATTCATTCAGCTGCAGATTGTAGAAGCGTTTGGCAAATGAAATTGCCTGTTCTGCTACAAAAATGTATTCAGAAGGAATCTGTTCTAAAAGTTCCCGAAAACGGCTTAACTGTTTCTTGTCATTTAACGTAAAACGTTTTTCAATTTTAGTTTCATCCACGTTGTCTCCGGGGCGGGCTTTGAATCCAATCCCGCGGCCGAGAAGGACGATTTCATTGCTGTCAGAATCTGCTGATAAGACAGCATTCGTATTAAGAACACGGGTGATCTGCATATTAGATATCTCCTTTGTATTGATTGTTTTGTAAAAAAATAAAAGCCGATCTTATGGTATAAAAGTGTATTGAGATGCCGATAATAAAATATCTGTCTCATAAACTTATTATAACATAAAACCGACTTGCCTGATTCAACAGTAACAATCGCTTATAAATCCATTGTAGACAGTGAAAGAAGATTTGTCCATTGTGAAAAAGTAATAATTTTTAGTGGAAAATATTGGTGATTCTGCAAGCTAGACAAACACACGATAGTTTGCTAAAGTAGATGCAGAAATCAATTACACATGCAGATCAGTTTGTTATGATTCAGTTCAGCAAGACGCAGAGATAGCAGAGGACTTATACATTAGTCCAAAGTATATTCTGGGTCTTTTTTTGTATATCAAAAAGCCTTTTTCAGATATACGAAAGAACTCCATAAGAGAAACACGACATAGTTCATGGTGGTGGGGAGAAATGTTTTCAGAACAGAAATGATTGCAGGAAGAAGTCAGGATGGTGCACAATTCTGAAACAATCCGGTTGATTTGAAATCTAAAAGTTATTAGAAGGAGAGAAACTCATGGCTAAAAATTATAATAAGATGGCAATAGACATTGTCCGTGAGATCGGTGGTGAAGAAAATGTAAAATCACTGGCACATTGTATGACACGTCTTCGTTTTATAGTAAAAGATGAAAAGAAAGTAAATCTGGAAGCACTGAAAAAGGCAGAAGGTGTTATTCAGGTTATGGTTGCAGCAGGACAGTATCAGGTTGTTATCGGAACAGATGTTGGAGATGTTTACGATGAGATCGGAAAGGTGACGAATATTAATCTGACAGGTGAAGCGGATGAGGATGGAGGAACAGCCAAGAAGAGTATTCTGACGATAGCAATTGATGTGATTTCAGCAATCTTCCTTCCATTTATGGGTGCATTTATGGCAGCAGGATTGTTAAAAGGATTTCTTGTCGTCTTTACAACAGTTGGCTGGTTGGATACAGCAGGAACAACATATCAGCTTTTATATGCTATGGCAGATGGCGTGTTTAATTTCCTGCCAATTTTCCTTGCATATACAGCCGCAAAGAAGTTTAAAGCAGAGCCTTTCGTAGCGATGGCAGTAGCAGCGGCACTTGTATATCCGAATATCAGTACATTGTACAGTGCAGGAGAAGCAGTAAGTTTCTTTGGAATCCCGGTGACATTGATTAGTTATCCTTGTTCTGTCATTCCAATTGTTGTAGCAGTGTTTGTCCAGGCGAAGTTTGAAAAATTGATCAAACCTTTATTCCCACAAGTAATTCGTGGAATCTTTGTTCCGCTTTTGAGTCTTGTTGTGACTGCATTGTTAACATTTCTCGTAATTGGACCAGTTACAAATATTGTTGCAATGGGACTTGCAGATGGAATCGGTTGGTTACTTGATACTTGTCCACCTGTTGCGGGATTTGTATTTGGAGCATTATATCCGATCATGCTGATCTTTGGTTTACATTGGGGGCTTGTACCACTTAGTATGAATAACTTTGCTACGATCGGTGCAGATCCAATTTTTGCAATTACATTAGCGACAAATTTTGCATTGGCTGGATGTGCGTTTGGTGTATTCCTAAAGACTAAGAATCCAGAACTGAAACAGACAGCGGTATCTACAGGGATTTCAGCATTTGTAGCAGGAGTAACGGAGCCGGCAATTTATGGAGTTGTGTTAAAATTTAAAAGACCGTTTGTAATCGTATGCCTTTTAGATGCGATTGGAGGAGTGTTGATCGCAACATCTGGTGGAATGCAGACAGCAATGATTTCTACTTGTGTTTTGACAATCCCGGCATTTGTTGCAATGATGGGAAAAATTGCAGCAGTTGTTATTGCAATTGGATTTTTTGGTGGAATCATTTTAACATATCTTTTTGGATATAATGACAAAATGTTAGATTCATAAAAGAAAGGGTGAAATAGATGAAACAGACAAGGAACCCATATCTGCCGGGATGGGAGTACATTCCGGATGGAGAACCGAAATTTTTTGGCGATAGGGTTTATGTATATGGTTCGCATGATGAGGCAGAGGGTGAGCGATATTGCACAGGAGATTATGTGTGTTGGAGTGCTCCAGCAGACGATTTGACAAATTGGACATTTGAAGGCGTGATTTTTAAGAAATCAGATGATCCAAACTATGAGACAGAAGTTGATCTTCTGGCTCCTGATGCTATATGTGGACCGGATGGAAGATATTATCTGTATTATTTCACTTCAAAAATGGACAAGCTTGGTGTGGCAGTGTGCGCCACACCGGCTGGTCATTATGAGTATTATGGAGATGTATGTTTTTCGGACGGAAGAATACTTACTTCAGAATCAGGATACGGATTGATGTTTGATCCTGCAATCTATAGTGCAGAAGAAGGAAATTTCTTATATTATGGTTTTGCATTACAAAAAAGAAAAGAAGGATTTCCTGAAGCTGCATACAAGGGAGGATTTGTAGTTCAGCTGGAAAATGATATGAAGACAATTAAGACTCTTCCAGTAGCAACAGTTCCAGGAAAACTTCAGTCAGTTGGAACTCCGTATGAGGGACACGCATTTCTGGAAGCATCCAGCATCCGAAAGATAAAAAATAAATATTATCTGGTGTATTCCAGCGAACAGGGCCATGAACTATGTTATGCATTAGCAGAGAATCCAATGGGTCCTTTTTCATATCAGGGAACAATCGTTTCAAATGGAGATGTAGGATTAGCTGGAAGAATGGAAAAGGATGCGGTTAATTATCTCGGAAATAATCATGGAGGGATTTTAATAATAGAAGATAAATACTATATCTTTTATCATAGACATACTTATGGGACGCAGTATAGCAGGCAAGGATGTGCAGAGAAAATAGAGTTGAAGGAAGATGGAACAATTCCACAGGTAGAAATAACAAGTAGTGGAATGTCAGGAAAGCCTTGGAAGGCAGCTGGAGAATATTCAGCTCATTTGCTTTGTTATTTACGAAGCAAAGAAGGAATCCTTCATTATTCAAGTAGTGTAAAATGGAAAGAACCACATCCTTATATTGCTTTGGAAGGAAGAAATAAAGTTTCAACAGTACAAAATTCTTATCTTCATAATATGCAAGACGGAGCTGTATGTGGCTTTAAGTATTTGCAGTTTACAGGAGAAGAACAGGAGATTGCAGTCACTTATCGTGGCGAATTTACAGGGAAAATCCTTATTTATACAGAAGAAACCAGAAAAAATCAGATTGTAGAAATCCAGATATCCCCTGCTAAAGACTGGCATAGAAAAAAAGAAAAACTGAAACGGATCTGTGGAAAATGTGGATTATACTTTGAGTTTTGTGGCGAGGGAAGTTGTGATTTCGATAGCTTTTTTATAAGATAAATGGAAGAAAGTGAGAAATTGAGATGAAAGCACCTTATCTTGAAGACAGGAATGGACAAAAAGTTCTTATAGTAGATGAAGCTCCGTTTATTATGATTGCAGGAGAAGCACATAATTCTAGTGCTTCAAATGTGAAGATCATGGAAAGAATATGGGAAAGAGCTGATGAATTAAATTTGAATACAGTATTATTGCCAATTTATTGGGAGGTAATAGAACCAGAAGAAGGGAAATATGATTTTTCGCTTGTTGATTCTATAATTTTTCAGGCAAGAGAGCATCGAAAGAAGATAGGATTTCTATGGTTTGGTTCTTGGAAAAATGCACAGTGTTATTATGCACCCGAGTGGGTGAAACAAGATCTGAAGCGTTTTGAACGTGCACAGTTGGAGAATGGAAAAAATTTCAAAATTTTAGAAAATGTACATGGATTACATTATTCGACGCTCTCAGCATTTTGTGAGGAGACAAAGAAAGCAGATGCGGCAGCATTTGCAAGATTAATGGAACATATATGTGGTATCGACAGAACAGAGCATACAGTTATTACAATGCAAGTAGAAAATGAGACAGGATTGTTAGGAGAAGCAAGAGAACATGGAGAAAGAGCAGAAAAAATGTTTGCTTCTTCTGTTCCGGCTCCATTTCTTGAATATTTAAAAGAAACCTATGCAGAACTCACACCTGAACTTGCTAGTACTATTGTAAGAAGAGAAGAATTGATTTATGGTAAAAACTGGGGTGAAATTTTTGGGGAAATGGCAGATGAAGTATTCCAGTGCTATTATACGGCAAAGTTTGTAGAGGCAGTTGCGAAGGCAGGAAAGAAGGAATATAATCTCCCTATGACAGTAAATTGTTGGCTTGATAAAGGTCAAAAACCAGGAAAATACCCTACGGGAGGACCGGTGGCGAAATTGATGCCTATATGGAAACATGCAGCGCCTTCTATTGATATTTACGGACCGGATATTTATATCCCAACATTCCTGAAAACATGTGATTGTTATACAAAAGGAGGAAATCCTCTTTATATTGCGGAGTGTGCAACGCATTCGTATGCAGGAATCAGAGAATTATATGTGATAGGACATTATCATGGAATGTGTTATTCTCCATTTGGATTTGAAGATATTGGTCTCCCTTTTACAGCAACGCAAGGAATATTGTTTGGGATGGATACGGAGGATGAGTTATTAAAGACACCGCAAAATGCAGAAGAATATGCAAAAATTAATGGATTATTAAATGGAATGATGTCACTTTTAGCGGAAGCTTATGGTACAAGACATTTGCAGGCATCAATCAGTGAGAATGGAAAAAATGAGGTGCTGTCATTTGTTTCTTATGATTTCAATATTTTTTATGAATCCAGATTCCTGCAAACAAGAAGTGGTGCATGCCTTGTGCTAGAGCATGAGGAAAATGAATTTTTCGTTATTGTAAAAGATTGTGGATTAGAGATCAGGTCGACTAAAGTAGAGGTACCTTACACAGATTTTTTAAGTGTAGATGAAGGATATTTTTCGGATGGAATGTTTATTTCAGAATGTAGACTAAATGGAGATGAGATTACAACAATGATCTTTGAAGGAGTACACTTATTAAAAATAAGAGTATTTTCTTATTGCTAATACATTATTTTTGAAAGAATAGAGCAGACGATATAAATAGGAGAAGAATGAATGAAGACTTTTCGAAAAGATTTTTTATGGGGCGGAGCAACAGCCGCAAATCAGTATGAAGGTGCATGGGATGTAGATGGAAAAGGAGTTGCTATTCCAGATTTATGTACAAATGGAACACATACGATTCCAAAGCGAATTACAGATGGGTTTGAAGAAGGAACATTATATCCTAGCCATGAAGCAACAGATTTTTATCATCATTATAAAGAAGATATTGCATTATTTGCAGAAATGGGATTCAAAACTTTCCGAATGTCTATTGCATGGACAAGAATTTTTCCGACAGGATTGGAGGAAACACCAAATGAAAAAGGGCTGGAGTTTTATGATGCAGTATTTGATGAATGTTTGAAATATGGTATTAAACCACTTGTTACCATTTCACATTATGAGATGCCGTATGGTCTGGTTGAAAAATATAATGGTTGGGAAAGTAGAGAATGTATAGATTGTTATGTGAGATACTGCGAGACTGTTTTTGAAAGATATCAGGATAAAGTTAAATATTGGCTAACATTTAATGAGATTAATGCAGGTACCATGGTGATGGGGGCAACTTTGTCGCTTGGCACGATCAAAGACTACTATGGAACAATGATGGGAGTAAAAGATGAGCCACAGGTTCGTTATCAGGCATTGCATCATCAGTTTATAGCAAGTGCAAAGGCAGTAAAACTAGCACATGAGAAATATCCGCAATTTAAGATGGGAAATATGATCTGCTTTATCACAATGTATCCAAGCACCTGTCATCCAGAGGATATTCTTGAAGCACAGAAACAGATGCGTATGATAAACTGGTTCTGTTCTGATATCCAGGTGAGAGGTGAGTATCCGGCATATGCAGAACGTTTCTTTGAAGAAAATGATATTCAGATCAAGAAAGAACCTGATGACGATACTTTGTTAAAAGAGGGTGTTGTTGATTTTTATACATTAAGTTACTACATGAGTAACTGTGTTGGAAATGCAACAGGTATTGCTAAAGCAGTAGAAGGAAATATTGTGGCAGGACTTAAGAATCCTTATTTAGAGGCAAGTGATTGGGGCTGGCAGATTGATCCGAAAGGATTGCGATATACATTAAATGAAATCTATGACAGATATCAAATTCCGATTATGGTAGTAGAAAATGGTCTTGGCGCAAAGGATGTAAAAGAAGCAGACGGAAGTGTTCATGACAGCTATCGTATTGATTATTTGAAAAAACATATAGAACAGATGAAAGAAGCTGTGGCTGATGGAGTTGATCTTAGAGGATATACTCCATGGGGATGTATAGATCTTGTAAGTGCATCTACCGGCGAAATGGCAAAACGCTATGGATTCATTTATGTGGATAAATATGATGATGGAACGGGAACGCTTGCGCGTTCAAAGAAAGATTCATTTTGTTGGTATCAGAATGTAATCAGAACAAACGGAGAGGAACTATAAATAATTTGTCAGGTATATAAGACAGAAAAGGACTTTGGAGCAATCTGAAGTCCTATTTCAATTTAAGTTTTGTTTTGACCAGACGTTGCCAGTTGACTTCAATATAATGAAATGTTATAGTTAGTCAGAAATAATAGCGTTCGGTGCTGTTTGATCAGCGATATTTGAATACATATCCTAATCGAAACAGGTAAAAGGGAAACAGGTGTAAGACCTGTACGAACTCGTCACTGTGAGCAGAGATGCGGTCTTCTTAGAAATCGTTTTAAGGTAACTGTTTCAGAGCCAAATAGATTTCAAAAGACCGCTCCTATACAGACAAGTGTGGAGAGTCCGCACATCCACTGGGAGACCGGGAAGGTGTTCTGTATAGAAGATCTGTAAGTCAGGAAACCTGCCGGCCGCTGGTGCGGGGAATATAAGGATTCCAGATCACGAGTAATTGATTGTACCGAAAGAACCCTTCTTACTGTTCGCATTACGTGTGACCAGCAATCATTCATTCGAGTCAGGGTAATTCTATCCATTTTTCGCATTTTATAATTCACAGCTTATGAGGAGACAAAAAAGAAATGAAAAATAAGAGCAGATGGCTTGCGCTTATGCTGACAGGTTCTATGATGATTTCACCATTGTCTTATACAAGAACATATGCGGCAGAAAATGAGCAGCAGTATGAGACAAATTTACAGGAAACTGTTGAGGTGGAAGAAGCTGATCCAGATAAGAAACAAGATGAGAGTCAGACAGAAGACGCAGGAAATGTTAAAGAAGATCAGACAGAGGAATCTGATAAAGTTGATAATTCTTCGGATAAATCAGATAATCAGAATTCAATCGAAGCAGAAACAAAACCAAATTTAGAGAATAACTCAGAAAATAATTCAGAAAACAACTTAGAAAATAACTCAGAAGAGAAAGATACAGAAACCACCGGGAAAAATCCAGGCACAACTGTCTCGGATCAGGTTGCGGACGAAAAAACTGATAACAAGGATACACAGATAAAAGATAAGACAGGCAAGTCAGAACCTTCTACGGATTCTAATGATTCTACGAATACTCCGGAACCGGAACTTCCGCCACTGCAGGAGGCTCCTTCTGTAACAGGAGAATCTGTGAAAGTAATAAAAGAAGACGCAGAAGAGTTTAAGATGTTTAAAGTCAGTGAGTCTGCTGTCACAAAGAAAGACGGCCAGCTTGAAGTTACGATCAAAACAAAGAATACAAGTTTCGATGCACTCTATCTCGGATCTAAGGATGACCTTTTGAAGACATCAATAATAGAAGGAACAAAAACGGAAGATGGGGCATGGGAATTCACTTTCAAAGTGCCACTGGAGAAAGCAGGACAGACAATCCCGGTTGCGTTGAGAAAAGTAAAAGGTCATGTGTGGTATGACAAACAGTACTTATGGATGTACATTCCGAATCCGGGAGAAACCTCAACACCAGATCCGGCACCAACTCCAACACCGACACCGGAAGCAACAGTAGCAAACGGAATCTACAGCATGGACGTAGCTTCCAGTTCTTCCATGTTCAAGGTAGTGGATTGTATCCTGACAGCAAAAGACGGAAAAATGAACGCCGTGCTTACATTGAGCGGAACCGGTTACGGCTATCTGTACATGGGAACAAAGGAAGAGGCTGCAAGCGCAGATCAGTCATCCTGGATTCCATATCAGGTGAATAAAGAAGGAAAATATACTTATACCGTTCCGGTAGAAGCGTTGGATAAGGAAATCGCAGTAGCAGCCTATTCTATTAAAAAAGGAATCTGGTATGACAGAATGCTGACTTTCCAGTCAGAGACAATGAGGAAGATTGCCGATCTTAATTCTACAGATTCTGAGAATAAAGGTGATTCCGGAAACAATGGAAACACAGGAAATTCCGGAACTACTGGTGGTTCTAACAATACAGGTAATACAGGAACAAACAATTCTGCTTTTCCAGGCGGTTCTGTATCTGGAACTAATTCAGGAAAAACAGATGGAAATGACGGAAAAGCGGATAATGTATCAAAATACGAATCCGATACAAGTGGTTCTACTTCTCATGTAGACAGTGGAACAACACTGAAAGACGGTGTATATACTCCGGACCGTTTTACCTGGTCAGGTGGAACAGGTAAGGTTCAGATTACTTGTAATAAAGTGACGATACAGAATGGACAGGCTTATGCAACACTCGTGTTCAGCAGTGATCATTATCAGTATGTGAAAGCGAACGGAAATAAGTATTACACAACAAAGGGCGGCGGATCAGCGACAGCTGTTATCCCGGTTGCGTTGAATCAGAACAATAAGATTATTGGAATGACAGACAAAATGTCTGTTGCACATGAGATTGAATATACGATTTTCATTTATCTTGCAGCGGCTAACGGAGGAACATCTGCAAACGGAACAGTTGCTTCAACAAATAGTAACCAGAAGTTGGACGAAAAAGCACCTGAAATCATAGGCTTGGAATATCAGTCAGAGACAAAGCTTGACTATGCAGAATATTTCAAGATTTATCATTATGATCAGGGAATCGTACTTCTTGAGATCGACATGACGAAAGATACAGCTAGAGATCCGGAGAAAGCAGAGGATAAGAAATCAGAAGCGGATAATTCGGACTCAGAAAAATCTTCTAAGAAAAAAGTTGCATCTGTCACAATTAACAGATCTGAGGATGCAAAGTCAGCAGATACCAAGAAATCTGATACCGACAGCAAGTCAGATGCTTCTGTCGAGGAATCCGCAGCTTCGGATAACAACAGCACAAGCGAACAGGATCTGGCAGCAGAGCTTTACAAAGGAAATGTTGTGAAATATCTGATCGTTCCGGAGGATGTGGAAGTTCCGGTTGGCCTTGAGCAGGATATGATCATTGTGAAGAAACCTGTGGATCATACTTATGCAGAGTCTGATGAGATTCTGAATACGATGAAAGATCTCGATCTTCTTGACAATGTTGCGGCAGTTGGAATGAAGAGCAAAGACTGTACAGTATCCGAGATTGCTGATAAGATGAAAGCAAAAGACGGTGAGAAGAATGCTGAAGTTGCATATGCAGGAACAGCGGACAAATTGAAGTTGAAGAACCTTGTGAAGAGTGAAGTGAATCTTGCATTGTTTACAGGAGATATCCTTCCGGGTGCGAAATCAGAAGAAACCGAAGTAGAAGCAAAAGATACTGACAAGAAAGACAGTAAGGATACAGAAGAGACGTTGACTTTGGAAGAGAAGACGGAACAGTTCGAAGAGCTGACAGAAAAGCTTGCAATGCTTGGTATTCCGGTTTTTGTTGATCGTTCTTCCGAGGAAAAGACAGAACTTGGAAAGCAGGAGTGGATCAAGGTTTACGGTGTTCTCTACGGATGTGAAGAGCTGACGAACGAGAAGTTTGATGCGGCAGTAGCAGCGGCAGAGAAATAGGAGAGAAAAATAGAATGAAGATAAGAAGATGCAGAATCACAGCGTTAATGCTTTCAGCTGCACTTCTGCTCGGAGGCTGCGGTTCTACCGCAGCCTCCGGTGGAAACAGCGGTAATAATTCAGCAGGTACAGATGTAACAAAGGATAAGACCAAAGATGCAGCTGACAAGACAAAAAAAGCACCGGAGATCGAAGGGCTTACCTATGAATCTACAATGGATCTGACTTACGCGACAGAATTCGATGTATACTATTATAAGGATGGATATAAGCTGATCGACGTTCATGAAGATAAGCAGTATCTGATCGTTCCGGAAGGTGAAGAAGAACCGGAAAATCTAGCGGATGATATTGTTGTGATCCAGCAGCCGACAGAGAATATTTATATGGCGGCGACAGCATCCATGTCTCTGTTTGATGCAATTGGCGGAATTGACAAGGTGAAATTCTCCGGACTTGAGGCTTCCGGCTGGTATGTAGAGAGTGCAAAGGAAGCAATGGAATCCGGAGCGATGACATTTGCGGGAAAATACAGCGAACCAGATTATGAGACTCTCGTTGACGGAGACTGTGATCTGGCAATCGAATCAACGATGATCCTTCATACACCGAAGGTACAGGAAATGATCGAAGATCTTGGGATTCCGGTATTTGTAGACTACTCAAGTTATGAGTCACATCCGCTTGGAAGAACCGAGTGGATCAAGCTTTATGGGGCGCTTCTGAATAAAGAGGAAGAAGCGGATACATTTTTTGACCGGCAGGCTCATGTGATCGAGGAACTGAAAGGCTTCGAGAACACGGAAAAGACGGTTGCTTATTTCTATGTGAGTACAGATGGTTCAATTGTTGTGAGAAAATCTGACGATTATATTCCGTCAATGATCGAAATCGCAGGTGGAAGATATGCGTTCAAAGATCTGAAGAATCCGGACAGCAACGCACCATCTGTTAAACTGACGATGGAGGAATTCTATGCGACTGCTGTGGATGCAGATTATCTGATCTACAACGGGACGATCGACGGACAGGTAAATAGTATCAGTGAGTTGGAAGCAAAGAATGAATTGTTCTCCGAATTCAAGGCGGTGAAAGACGGAAATGTCTGGTATACCGGAAAGAACTTATATCAGGCAACAGATACAGTCGGAGAGCTGATCAAAGATATGCATCTGATGCTGACAGACGGTGATGCATCTCAGATGACATTTCTTGAAAAGATGGAGTAGAAGAATGGAGCAGACAAGTTTTCATCAGGAAAATTTCAGACGGCGTACAAGATACACAGCGGTATTTCTGATTCTTGCAGCAGTATTTTGTGTTGTGACAGTGCTAAATATCAATACCGGAAATGTTCATATTCCGGTGCCTAAGATTCTGCGCATTCTCTTTCTGAAAGAAGGAGCGGCGACAGAGTACAATATTATATGGAAGATCCGTCTTCCGAGAATTCTGATGGCAGCGCTGCTTGGTGGTGCATTGTCTCTTTCAGGCTTTTTGCTGCAGACATTTTTTTCTAATCCTATTGCTGGACCTTTCGTTCTCGGAATTTCTTCCGGAGCGAAAATGGTCGTGGCACTTACAATGATCGTATATTTGAAATATATCGGAAGATTTTCTTCGTATACACTGATTCTTGCAGCATTTATCGGGTCGCTGATCTCGACGGGATTTATCCTTCTGATGTCGAAAAAAGTGCAGCATATGGCGTCTCTTCTTGTCGGGGGGATCATGATCGGATATATCTGTTCGGCTATCACGGATTTTGTTGTGACATTTGCGGATGATTCTGATATTGTGAATCTGCATGGATGGTCACAGGGAAGTTTTTCCGGAATGAGCTGGAGCAATATTCGTGTGGCAGCAGTGGTTGTCGGACTTGCGGTGCTGTTTACATTTTTCCTGTCCAAACCAATCAGTGCATATCAATTGGGAGAAGCATATGCGCAGAGCATGGGAGTCAACATCAAGACATTTCGCGTGATTTTGATCTTGCTTTCCAGTATTCTGTCAGCGTGTGTGACTGCGTTTGCCGGACCGATTTCCTTCGTGGGAATCGCAGTTCCGTTTCTTGCAAGGAAGGCATTTGGAACGTCAAAACCGATCGTGGTCATACCGGGAACGTTCTTTATGGGAGCTGTGTTCTGTATGATCTGTGACTTGATCGCACGAATGGCACTGGCACCGGTGGAATTGAATATCAGTACGGTGACGTCTATTCTGGGTGCACCGATCGTTATCTATATGATGATACCGAAGGGAGGAAGAAAATAAGATGGCAGATTATTATTTTCAAATGAAAGACCTGTCGGTAGGTTATAATGGAAACTCCCTGATCCGTGATATTAATATCGGGATCAACAAGGGGGAGATCGTGACTTTGATCGGGCCGAATGGTTCAGGAAAGTCAACGATTTTGAAAAGTATTACAAGACAGCTGAAAGTCGTTGGAGGAAATGTATTTTTTGACGATACTTCTCTCCTGAAACTGCCGTACAAAGAGCTTGCGTCTAAGATGGCGGTCGTGTTGACGGATCGGATCAAGACAGAGTTGATGACTTGTCATGATATTGTGGCGACCGGACGTTATCCTTACACAGGACGACTTGGGATTCTGACGCAGGAAGATGAATGTCTGGTGGAAGAGGCGATGCAGGCGGTGCATGCGCAGGAGCTCGGCAACCGTGATTTTAATGCGATCAGTGACGGACAGAAGCAGCGCGTTCTGCTGGCGAGAGCAATCTGTCAGGACCCGGATGTGATCGTTTTAGATGAGCCGACTTCATTCCTGGATGTAAAATATAAGTTGGAGCTGTTGTCTATCCTTGAGCGGATGGCAAGGCAGAAGAAGATTACGGTGATTATGTCTCTTCATGAAATCGATCTGGCACAGAAGATTTCAGATAAGATCATCTGTGTCAAAGGCGAGACGATTTCACATTATGGAAGTCCGGAAGAAGTATTTACAGAAGAAATCATTCGCGAATTGTATGGAATCAATAATGGATATTTTGACCCGCTTTTTGGAAGTATTGAACTTCCTGCGCCGGAGGGTGAGCCAGAAGTGTTCGT
>OGLZ01000581.1_pt1 | contig 25921 bp, 20 predicted proteins | sample 1572991 | NCBI WGS metagenome assembly OGLZ01 (sample SAMEA2581893, study PRJEB24529) | metagenome | biome: Human gut stool | place: China | collected 2011 | reverse complement strand
GTGACTTAACATCAGCTACGTTTGCAAGCAGTGAGAAAAGCTCAAGGTTGTCAATAAATTTCTGCGCTTCCTTTGCTCCACCCTTAATCTCGAATGTAAATATAGAGCCGCCTCCGTTAGGGAAGTATTTCTTGTAAAGTTCCTGCTGCTCTTTATCCTCTGAAATAGATGGATGATTAACCTTCTCTACGAGTGGCTGATCCTTTAAGTACTGAACTACCTTGAGTGCATTCTCAACATGACGCTCCACACGAAGCGAAAGTGTCTCAAGTCCCTGCAGGAAGATAAATGAATGAACAGGTGAAATTGTTGCTCCTGTATCACGAAGTAAAATTGCCCTGATATATGTCGCAAATGCTGCCGGTGCGCAATCCTTTGCAAAGCTTACTCCGTGGTATGATACGTTTGGTTCTACAAGCCATGGCCATTTATCATTCTGTGTCCAGTCGAATTTACCGCTGTCAATTATAACTCCACCAATTGTTGTTCCGTGTCCACCGATGAACTTTGTTGCTGAGTGAACCACGATATCAGCACCGTACTCAATCGGACGAACAAGATATGGTGTAGCAAAGGTATTATCTACGATAAGTGGGATTCCTGCCTCATGAGCGATATTTGCAATTTTTTCGATATCTACTACCTCTGAGTTTGGATTTCCGAGTGTCTCGATTTCAATAGCTTTTGTATTCTCTTTGATAGCAGCCTTGATTCCATCATAATCGAATGGATCTACGAATGTAGCCTCAATTCCGTAATCAGGAAGTGTGTGTGCCAAGAGATTGTATGTACCGCCGTAGATATTCTTTGCTGCAACGATATGGTCACCTGCGTGTGCTACTGCCTGGAAAGCATATGTGAGTGCCGCTGCTCCGGAACCAACAGCAAGTGCTGCCACGCCACCCTCGAGTGCTGCAATTCTTCTCTCGAATACATCCTCTGTAGGGTTTGTCAGTCTGCCGTAGATATTTCCTGCATCTCTGAGTCCGAATCTGTCTGCAGCATGCTCACTGTTATGGAACACATATGATGAAGTAAGGTAGATTGGAACTGCTCTTGCATCTGTAACCGGATCAGGTGTTTCCTGTCCTACATGTAACTGTAATGTCTCAAATTTTAATTTTCTGTCTGCATAATGTTTCTTGCTCATATTAATATCCTCCTATTAATGATATGTTAATGTTATTTGTTTTTAATTTTAATTCCGGGATGCTGTTCCCTTGAACTAATCATATCATATCATCTTTCTAGGAAAAGTGTTAATACTTATAACTAAGAGCTTGCTATAAATATATTTTATAAGCAATTGTTTTCCAAAACATCAGAAAGCTCTCTAGTAGCTGCACCAACATCCATGTTATTTACTGCATAATCACATATCTGGCGGTTGCGTTTCTCTGCATCTATCGACAGAATACGCAGTGTCTTTTCTTCTATTGAGTAATCCTGTTCTATGATATCCCGGATTAAAAGCTCCTTATCACGTGCCACATACACTATAACAGTAGGAAAATGGCGCTTCATGGCAATGGCGCCGCACATGTCAAGCGGCATCACGACAAAGTGTCCCTTTGCAAGCACCGCCTCTATATCCTCCATTTTGGTGCCATACTGTATTCCTGCGTATCTTGTCTTTTCAAAGAAATCCTGTGCATTGAACTCCTCCTCCGTCAGGTACCTATGCTTATCTCCGGGCTTGGTACAGTATGTTTTCGGATTCTCAAACTGCTCCATGGCGCACAGGCTGTCTGAGAGCGCTGTTTTTCCTGAGCCTGATGGTCCGACAAGCGCCACAACTGACGGATTCTTTATATTTTTATTTCTATATAATGACGCATTTATTATCTGCTCCACGAGATATACAAACTCTGTGATATTATTAACAGATAAAAGTCCTGTCATTTTTGAATTCCACGGTTTTCTCATGAGCACGGGATATGTGGCTGGTGTCTCAAGCACATTGTGTATGGCGTCATCTAAAATAATGTCAAACTGCACAAGATTTTTCGCATTGCCAAGTATGATATTTTCTGTCGGAAAATCAGGAAATGCCTCCATTATCTGACTCGCTCTCACTCCCATGAAGCCCGGTGTCACCGCAGTGATAAAATAGACCTCTCCGATATCCATAAGCTTTCTTATCATCAGCTTTGTCTCTTCTGTAGGCTTCTGCCTCTCGTAAAGTGTATTATCCCGGTAAAATTCCTTTATGACAGAGGCTCTGCCGGTATTCTCCCAGGAATCTATATCCTCCAGTTCAAGCGGTGGGGTGATATTATATTTTTTGTTTGCCATATCTATGGCTATGCTGTTGAATGGGGCTGTCACATCATCCCAGTCAAGTCCTATTTTAGGTCTTATCATGCTTATCCCTTTCTGTTTCGTAACTATTTATAACAAAAAGACCTGCAACAACTGCAAGTCTTAACAAGTAGCGAGGGAGAGACTCGAACTCTCAACCTCCCGGGTATGAACCGGACGCTCTAGCCAGTTGAGCCACCTCGCCATATTGATTGATATCCTTTAAAAGGATGGGACCTACAGGGCTCGAACCTGTGACCCTCTGCTTGTAAGGCAGATGCTCTCCCAGCTGAGCTAAGATCCCATGTCGTCAACCGACTTGATTATTATATACAGTCGGCACCTTATTGTCAACAACTTTTTTCATTTTATTTAAAAAAATTTTAACTATTCAGAAGTCTCTCCACAAGCTTCACGCACTCTGCCGCATCCTTTGAATATCCGTCTGCTCCTATCTCGTCTGCAAAGCTCTGTGTAATGCAGGCTCCACCGATTACAACCTTGCTCTTACAGCCCTTTTCCTTACATATTTCCACTACATCCTTCATGCGCATCATGGTGGTGGTCATAAGAGCTGACAGTCCGATAACAGCCGCGTTCGTCTCAATCGCCTTGTTGACGATATCCTCACAAGGCACATCCTTTCCCATATCAATCACATTGTAGCCATAGTTTTTAAGCATAAGCACGACAAGGTTCTTTCCTATATCATGAATATCGCCCTCCACCGTTGCAATGACAAGAGTCGGCATATCATCACCCGAGTCCTTTTTTTCAAGTAACGGCTCCAGATGCTCTATAGCAAGCTTCATGGTATTTGCACTGCCGATAAGCTGTGGCAGGAAATATTTCTTCTGGTTGAAAAGCTCTCCCACCTCATTAATAGCCGGAATCAGGCTGTTATTAATAATCTCGTCAGGCTTTGCCCCATCAGAAAGCATTTTCTTTACTTCATCAATTATACTGCCCTTGTTTCCCTTTAAGACAGCCTGAAATACCGCATCCTTACTGCCCGCTGCGCATGTGCCGTTTGAAGCAGACGCATCATTGTCCGACTTTTTCACAACAACAGTCTCATATTGGGCCTTTTCCTCCGCAAGCCTGCTCATGCGCTCGATGTATGCTATATCGCTGTCAGGTCTGTCAAGCAGCATATCCGATGCAAATGCAGCATTCATCAAAAGCTCCTGTGATGGATTGGCAATAGCCATGGTGAGTCCCTTGCATATGGCCATTGTAAGAAACGCTGTGTTCACGTACATACGCTCAGGCAGTCCGAAGGATATATTTGAAAGTCCGCATATTGTAGGAAGCTTTTTCTCATCCTTGCAGTACGCAATGGTCTCATAGCACTCGATTGCGGCCTTTGGATTTGCACCTATTGTCGCAACAAGTCCATCCACCACGATATCCTCATGTGCCATTCCAAGCGAAAGTGCCTTGTCATAAATAGTATTTATAATCTGCTTTTTCTCCTCGACATCCTTTGGCAATCCTGCATCCGATAGTGGTAAGAGTATGAACATCGCTCCGTATTTTGCCGCAAGAGGCAGAAGCTTTTCCATCTTCTCAGTCTCAAGAGAAATAGAATTGATTAGAGCTCTTCCCGGATAAATCTTAAGAGCCTCCTCTATTACCTCCACATAGCTTGAATCAATACAAAGTGGACAGTCCACAGTAGATGAAACCTCATATATAACCGATTTCATCATCTCCTTCTCATCGATACCATTCATGCCCATATTGATATCAAGTATTCTCGCACCATTTGTCTCCTGCTCCATAGCCATCTGGCGCACCAGGTCAAGCTTTCCCTCACGAAGCTGTGCCTGCAGCTTTTTCTTGCCTGTAGGGTTGATTCTTTCTCCGACCACAGTAAAGTTGCCATCTAAGTCAATCTCTACATTCTTTCGTTCGGACGCAAGCACTCTTCTATGATGCTCAAGCGGCTTATGAACAGGCATTGACTTTACGGCCTCTGTGAGAGCACGTATATGCTCCGGTGTGGTGCCACAGCAGCCTCCGACAATGGATGCCCCCGCCTCCACAAGCCCTCTCATCGCATCAGCAAACATATCCGGAGTCATCTTGTATACAGTTTTACCGTCCTCAAGCTCCGGAAGACCGGCATTTGGCTTTGCAATAAGCGGCACTGTAGAGTACTCTGCCATTTTTTCAACCAGAGCTATCATCTCAGCAGGTCCCGTTGAGCAGTTCACACCGATTGCATCCACTCCAAGTGACTGCAGCACAACAACTGCTGTCTCAGGCGGTGTACCAAAAAGAGTCCTGCCATCCTCGTTGTAGGTGAGTGTCACCATAATAGGCAGGTCGCTTACCTCTTTTATAGCAAGTACTGCCGCTCTGCACTCCTGAAGACTCATCATTGTCTCAACCACAAAAACATCTGCGCCCGCCGCATCAAGAATCCTCGCCTGCTCCTTGTACACCTCCAAAAGCTCCTCAAACATCAGATCCCCGAGTGGAAAAAGCTGTCTGCCTGTCATCGTCATATCTGCAGCTACAAGTGCCCTATCCCCGACAGCCTGCTTTGACAGGCCAACAAGCGTGGTGTTTATCTCGTTAATTTTCTCCTGTAAACCATATTCTAAAAGCTTAATCCTGTTTCCTGTAAATGTAGGTGCATAAACAATATTCGTGCCGTTATCGACATAAGCCTTCTGCAAATCAAGAATCACCTGCGGATGCTCCATCACCCATTCCTCCGGACACACACCTACAGGCATGCCCGCTGCCATCAGGTTTGTACCGGTCGCTCCATCCAGGATAACTATGTTTTCTCTAATATATTTTCTGAATTCTTCTCTTGTCATTTCGTTTCCTTTTCTGTTTCAGCTGTTATTCACTCCACAGTGTAAAATATTTCAAAGCAAAAGCTATGTGCTCTTCATCCTTGAAATTTGTGAAAATTTATATTATCATTATAACCGATTTTAAAACACAAAAATCAATAGTCTATTCACCATAATATACTAAAACACTATATTTTTCAAACAAAAGAAAGGATTTCTTATGAAACTTATTGCTTTAGATCTTGACGGAACACTTTTCAACAACAAAAGTCAGATATCCAAGGAAAATATAAAAGCTATAAAAGAGGCAACTGCTGCCGGGATAAATGTGGTCATCTCCACCGGCCGTCCATTCGGAGGGCTGCCGTTTGAGGCAATTAAGGACACCGGCATCCGCTACGCTATCACTGCAAACGGAAGTGCAATCTACGAAATTAACACCAAAAAATGTCTTTACGAAAACTGCCTTTCTGATGAGACAGCGTTTTCAATAATTGATTACCTGATGACAAAGCGCGTTCATATGGATGCCTTCATAAACGGCTGTGGCTATTCTCCATACAAGTGTCTCGAGGATGCAAAGGATCTCAAAATGCCTCCTTCTATAAAGGAATACATCATGACAACCAGAAAACGTGTGAACGATATCACTGAAATGATGCGCGAAAACAATTACCATATGCAGAAAATGACCATCAATTTCCCAAAGGATGCAGATGATAACTACTACTGCCGCGACGAAGTATTTGAGCATCTGAAAAAAATCCCTGAAATCACGCTCGTAAGCGGTGGCTATGGTAATCTGGAATTCACAAAAGCAGGCGTTGACAAAGGTGTGGCACTTCACAAGCTGGCTCAAATCCTGAATATAGCAGCTGATGAGACAATGGCTGTCGGTGACACCGAAAACGACATGGCTATCGTAAAAGCCGCACACATCGGCGTGGCCATGGGAAATGCAACCGATGAGCTTAAGGCACAGGCTGATTACGTCACCGACACAAACGAAAATGACGGCGTAGCCAAGGCTATCCGCCACTTTATGGGTTAATCTCACAAATTTAATATAACGATACCGGTCATATAAGAGTATAATAGTTGTTTAGCGCAAAATAGCTGTTTAACACACAATAAATAATCACCTGTCATATATATCCAAAGAAGCACATATACTTCTAAGACAACATATGACAGGTGATTTTTTGATTGTAAAAAAATATTTATCCAATCCACTTGTAACCGGAACTATTTTCCTAACACTTGCCGGTACAACCAGTCGGTTTATGGGTTTTTTCTTTCGCATATTTCTTAATAACGTCATGGGCTCAACAGGTCTTGGACTCTATCAGCTTGTGATTCCACTCATGTCCGTATGCATGTCACTCTGCTGCAACGGCTTTCAGACTGCTACATCAAAGCTTGTTGCCGAAAAACCTCAAAACAGGCAGATTATACTCATTTGTGCAATAATTATGTCAGCCACCATTGCTCTTTTACTCACAATTATTATGTATTCCAATGCCAACTACATAAGCATTTGTATTTTAAGTGAGTCACGCTGCACAGAGCTTGTCAAGGCGCTGTCCTTTTCCATTCTGCCCGCTGCTATCCATTCCTGCATAAACGGATACTATTATGGATTGAAAAAAGCAGCCGTTCCAGCTGCCACTCAATTAATTGAGCAGACCGCACGCATTGGCACCTGCTATCTGATATACGCAATACTATCTGACGGTAGCAGCTGCTTTAAGCCTGTATACTCTATATACGGCATCGTGGCAGGCGAAGCGAGTGCAACCGTCTTTTCCGTTATCACAATAAAAAAAGATTTCTCATACTTTAAAATATCCGTCAAAAGCCTGAAAACAACAGCCTATGGCATGGCTGCGCTTTTCATCCCTTTATCACTAAACTACATATTGGCAAGCTTTTCATCCTCCGTCGAAAATGTGCTTATCCCGAGAACTCTTAAACTCTACGGACTATCACCGGCATTGGCCCTTGACATATTTGGAACCATTTCCGGTCTTACCCTTCCCGTGCTTTTATTTCCCGGTGTACTTTGCAGCTGTGCCTGCGTGATGCTTCTGCCATCTGTTTCTGAAGCAAATGCCGCCGGAAAGGATACAAAAATCACAAAAACCATAAACTCCTGTGCCTTATTCGGACTATGCTTTGGTCTTATCTTTACATGCATATTCTATCTGCTGTCGGATTTTATAGGGGATTTTCTTTTTTCATCGAAGCTTTGTGGATATTTCCTTAGAAGACTGTGTTTTCTGTGCCCACTGATGCACATAAGCGGAATGCTCTGCAGCATACTGCACGGTCTGGGTAAAGCAAAGCAGGTGCTCTTTGTCAATCTGCTCACCTGTGCGATAAGAATTCTGATGATTATGCTTCTCGTACCCCACTATGGGATAGATGCATATCTGTGGGCTATGCTTGTGTCGCATGTGTTTATGACACTTGCTGTCGGGATTCTCACCTGCCACACAGCACACAAATAAAAAAAGCCTGCACATACTCCAGGCATACCGGAATATGTGCAGACTCATAAAATTACAGATTATACACGTGAAAGGTACTCACCTGTTCTTGTATCAATCTTGATAACATCATCTGTCTCAACAAAAAGTGGTACATAAACTGTAGCACCTGTCTCAACTGTAGCAGGCTTTGTAGCACCTGTTGCTGTATCACCCTTGAAGCCAGGCTCTGTCTCTGTAACAGTAAGCTCAACGAAAAGTGGTGGCTCAACTGCAAATACATTGCCCTTGTGTGAGCAAACCTTACACATCTCGTTCTCTTTTACAAACTTGAGAGCATCGCCAACCTCATCCTTTGGTAAGTCAATCTGGTCATATGTCTCAACATCCATGAAATGATAGAAATCATCATCTGCATAAAGATACTGCATATCCTTACGGTCAATGTGTGCTGTAGGGCATTTCTCTGTTGGACGGAATGTCTTCTCAACAACACCACCACTGATGATATTCTTTAACTTTGTACGTACAAATGCTGCACCTTTTCCTGGTTTAACATGCTGAAATTCGATAATCTGATAGATGTTTCCCTCGAACTCGATAGTAACACCGTTTCTGAAATCTCCTGCTGAAATCATTAGTTACTTCCTCCTTAAATCGTGCGAGCCTAAGCTCTCTCATTCGTCCATTTTACAATAAAAAGCAATACATTTCAAGTATTTATTTTCTATTGTATGAATTTGTATTGGTTTTATATTAGTTTCTAGCCTCGATATCCGATATCATAGCTATTCTCTTTGCGTGTCTGCCGCCCTCAAATTCGGCTGTCAAATAAGCCTTTACGATATCCTTTGCAAGCTCAACACCTACAATCCTCTCACCAAAGGCTATGATATTGGCATTGTTGTGCTGTTTTACAAGGCGTGCTGTGGCTGTGTCTGAGCACACTGCCGCACGGATGCCGTTGACCTTGTTGGCTGCTATTGAGATACCTACACCTGTACCGCATATCAGTATTCCGCAGTCAAACTCGCCTGATGCCACTGCATTAGCCACCTTCTCACCATACTCCGGGTAATTGCAGCTCTCACTTGAATCTGTGCCGAAGTTGGTCACCTCGTGCCCCATGCTCTCAACGTACTCCATTATTGTCTTTTTAAGCTCAACTGCTGCGTGATCGTTTCCGATTGCAATCTTCATAATATATATGCCTCCAAATTTTAAATTATTAGTTAAAAATTATTTATTTACTTTCTTTAAATGCCTCTTGTAGCAAGCAATTACAGGCTTTTCAATAAAGCGCTTAAGCACAATCTGTATCTCCTCATGCGGGTCAATAGGTGCTACAAGTATTGACCTGATGCCCGTAAGATTGGCTCCGATGATATCCGTAAATATCTGATCTCCGACAAACAGAGTGTTTTTCGTATCTGTGCCAAGCCTCTCCATCGCAGCACGATAGCCTGATGGCTTGGGCTTTCCTGCCTTGTAGATATACTTTATCCCAAGTTGCTTAGCAAAGCTCTTCACACGCGGCTCTTTGTTGTTTGAGAGCACAAGGCACGAAAAACCAAGCTCCTTAAGGTGCTTAAACAAAGCAATCGCCCGCTCATCAGCAGGCGAACCATGAGTCACAAGGGTGTTGTCAATATCAAAAATAATGCCCCTGTAGCCCTCCTTATATAATTTATCAAAATCTATGCTGTATGTCGAGTCAATGTACTCTCCCGGGTATAAAAAACTCATAGTATAAAATTCTCTGTCTCCCTGTTAATCTGTTCATTCAAGGCTGCCTGCTGCATAACGATGCCATCCGCACTGCCGACAAAATGCTGATACTGCTGCAATACCTTATCCTTGTCTAAATCGGATACAGCCTTTGCGACATCAAGTGTGCTGATATCACTGTCAGCACCCTTAAGCTCATAGCTCGCATTGGAATCATATGTCTTTGCATAATCAAGCGATGTAAAGCTCTGCCTTGCCCTTGCAGCCTCATAATCAGCCGTATCATCAGCAATGGATTGCTGTGAAGCTGTGTCATCCACTGCCTGCTTCGAACTCATAATCTGGCTGTTTCTAAGCTCGTTTACCCTTATGGAATTGTATGAATAAAAGCCTTCGCTCGGGCGAATACCGGAAATGTTCATACGCACCTTCCCATCCTGTTTTAAATAAAAACTGCTGCCTAAACACTATTTGGTGTCAAGCATCTTTTTAAGCTCTGTCATAAATGTATTGACATCCTTAAACTCTCTGTAAACCGACGCAAACCTCACATATGCTACCGCATCAAGGTCCTTTAATCTGTCCATAATCAACTCTCCGATGAGTGATGTAGAGATTTCCTTTTCCTCTCTGGCAAAGATTTCTATCTCGACCTCATCTACAAGCTTTGAGATTGTATCTGCTGAAATCGGTCTCTTGTGACATGCAAGAAGCACGCCCTTTTCAATCTTGGAGCGGTCATACTGCTCTCTGTTGTTGTCCTTTTTTATAACGATGAGCGGGATTGTCTCCACCTTCTCATATGTAGTGAAACGCTTGCCGCAATCATCGCACAGCCTTCTGCGCCTGATAGAGCTGTTGTCATCAGCCGGTCTTGAGTCTATTACCCTTGTGTTGTCACTACTGCAAAATGGACACTTCATGCTGTACCCTCCGTAGGTATCATATAGTATGAAGAAGCAAAATATCTTTGTTTCTCATTATAATACTTCAAATCATCATCTGTATTTAAAAAGACCTATACATATTTTAGTATATATATACTAATTTTCGTTGTCAATATGTTTTGTACTGATTTTGACTTTTTTATAATTTTTTTGTATTTATAAAATCATAACAGCTTGCGCCGCATATCAGACTCACATATATTTACCAATATTATATCGGGTCCAATCTTCACAATCTTAACCCATGGAATACAATATTCATAATCCCTGCAAAATATTCCCATATATTTTCCCGGCCCCGGCACGATAATCGCACAGATTTTGCCGCAGACCGGATCAAACTCCAAATCCCGTACGTGTCCGATGAACCTGCCCTCCTCCACACTCACAACCTCTTTTTCGCATAAATCCAGAAAACGCATAAAACAGACCTCCCTTGGTCTATCTTATGCGTTTCTTTTTGATTTTGTGCTTATAAAAGCGTTTTATTCATAAAATTATACATTAAATCTGAAAAGAATTACATCTCCGTCCTTGACAACGTACTCTTTTCCTTCCATGCCTACGATACCCTTTTCTCTTGCGGCTGCAAGGCTTCCATTGTCGAGAAGATCCTGATAGTTGACTACCTCCGCCTTGATGAAGCCACGCTCGAAATCAGTATGTATCTTGCCGGCTGCCTGCGGTGCCTTTGTACCTTTCTTTATAGTCCATGCACGGCACTCATCCTCTCCTGCTGTGAGGAAGGAAATCAGTCCGAGAAGTGAATAGCTGGCTGCTACAAGCTTATCGAGACCGCTTGACTCAACACCTAAATCCTCAAGGTACTCCTTCTTTTCGTCCTCATCGAGATCTGCAAGCTCCTGCTCAATCTGTGCACAGATAACAAATACCTCTGCGCCCTCTTCCTTTGCCATCTCTCTTACCTTCGCAACATGCGGATTGCTTGCGCCGTCATCTGCGAGGTCGTCCTCTGATACGTTTGCTGCGTAGATGGTAGGCTTTGCTGTAAGGAGATTATAGCCCTTGAACCAAAGCTGTGCATCCTCATCATCAGGCACTTCAAAGGTTCTGGCCATCTTTCCGTCCTCAAGATGAGCCTTTACTGCCTCAACAAGCTCAAGCTCCTTTGCAAGTGTCTTGTCCATTCTTGCCTGCTTTGCAATCTTTGCAATTCGCCTGTCGAGAATCTCAACATCCGAGAAAATAAGCTCAAGATTGATTGTCTCGATATCTCTTGCAGGATCTACAGAGCCATCTACATGGATAATGTTTGTATCCTCAAAGCAGCGCACTACGTGTACGATTGCATCTACCTCACGGATATTTGCAAGGAACTGGTTTCCAAGTCCCTCACCCTTACTGGCTCCCTTCACAAGACCTGCGATATCAACAAATTCGATTGTTGCAGGTGTAACCTTCTTTGTGTGATAGAGCTCTCCGAGCTTTACGATTCTCTCGTCAGGCACTGAAACAATACCTACGTTTGGGTCGATTGTAGCAAAAGGATAGTTTGCTGAAAGCGCTCCTGCCTTTGTGAGTGAGTTGAATAATGTAGACTTTCCGACGTTCGGAAGTCCGACGATGCCGAGTTTCATGGTATATATATCTCCTTTAAATTGATTTCATATGTATTTTGTGTATCGGATGTTTGTTGATACAACTATGTAGTGTACCACATTAAGGAAGATTTGTACATAACCTAATGTGCAGGAAGGTTTTCACATTTATTATTCACTTACCATCTCATCACACTTAATCTGCTCGATATGTATGGCAAGGTAGCCTGTCTCATTGTCCAAAAATTCATGATTTAAGTCCTTTCCAAGCTCCTTACATATATCACCTGCCAGTGCGAATGACTCCGGATAATTTTTCTCGATAAACTGATTGAGATCAACCTTTAATTTTTCTCCGGTCGCGGCTCTTGATACCATGTGGCGGATATGGTTCATGAGGCGGTTGTATGCCATAGTAGTGACATCTATGTGCTTTCCAATCTTTTCCTCTATAAATGTGGCGCATTTTCGAACTGCTGCCGCCATCTCCATGGCATCCGATACCTTTGAATTGTTTAAGGATGTATGAATATGAAGAGTAATGTAGCCAATCTCATCATCAATTATATCAATTTGTTTTTTATCCTTTAGTATATGGCGTATATTCTCAGCTATCTTGTACTCCCTATAAAACATCACACGGATGTCGTCGTTTAAAGGATTGCTGATCTGTTCTTTGTTTTCCATACGCTTTACAGCAAATGCTATATGATCTGCCATAGGAAACAATATGCTTCTGTCTATATGTCCAAACTCATGCTCTGCATTATCGAGCAGTGTGTTTGCAATCTCAAGATACTCCGGCTCGATGGATTTTACTATGTCCTTTGCCGGACCTCTGTCCCTTGTCTGGGTCAGCTCATACAGTGAATCCTCATCCGTTGGCTCGACAGACTGCGTGATTTTCTTTCCAAAGCCCACACCCTTGCCGACTATCAGATATTCCCTTGCGCTCTTGTCCTTTACCGCAAGCACTGTATTGTGATTTAAGACCTTTGTGATTCTGTACATATCATTCCCCTGACATTTATTAATGTACTCCTGATAATTTATACGAACTATTTATTATTAACATAACCGGACAATTCAATTATCATGAAGTATGAATTACTTCTCGTAGGTGTCAACTGCGTAGAGAGGCTCTCCTGCCTTAATCGGTCCGTCTGTGATGAGGCGGATTTTCTGATTATCTTTTAGCTCTGTGCAGATGACAGGAGTGGTAACTGATGGGGCGTTTGCCTTTAAGTAGTCAAGGTCAAGCTTCATGAGCACATCGCCCTTATTAACATGGCATCCTGCCTCAACCTGTACGTCAAAGCCTTTACCCTCGAGCTTTACTGTATCAATTCCTACATGGATTATCATACCAATTCCTGAGTCGGTTGTAAATCCCAAAGCATGCTTTGTATCAAAAACGAATAAAACAGTTCCATCCTCAGGTGCTACAACAACTCCCTCCTCAGGTGTAACTACAGCTCCGTCACCCATCATTTTGCTTGCAAATGCCTCATCCGGCGCTGTCGAGAGGTCAGCTGCTATTCCTGTCATAGGACTTGAGATGATGACTGTGCTTGTCGGCTCTTTTGCATCGCCGGCTTCCTGCGCTTTGCCTTCGTCTGCATTTTCGTTCTTCACTTCATCTGCGTCTGCTGTATTATTTTCTACTGCATCATCCTCGAATTGTTCCTCTGTCACACTTGCAAGATAATCCTCGAGGTCAGACTTTATCACTGTTACTCTCGGTCCATAGATAATCTGTACGCCCTGTCCCTTGTGCACGACTCCTGATGCTCCTGTTGATTTAAGAAGCGCATCGTTTACCTTTTCTGGGTCAATTACTGTGATACGAAGCCTTGTTGCACAGCAGTCCACATCTGAGATATTGGCTTTGCCACCGAGACCTCGTGATATAGTCTGCGAGAGCTCGTCTACAGCCGCTTTGTCGTCAGAAGTTTGTCCATCCTTGGCAGCTTTTCTTTCATTTACATCTGCCTTGGTGTAGAGCTTTGTCTCTGTATCGTCATCCTCACGGCCCGGAGTCTTGAAATCAAACTTCTTTATAAGGAAGCTGAAAATAAAGTAATACAGCAGGAAATATACTATTCCCACCGGAATCACGAGCATCCAGCTTGTTTTTTCATTGCCCTGCAATATACCAAACAGGAAGAAATCAAGAAGTCCTCCTGAGAAAGTAAGTCCTACAGCGATGTTTAAAATATGCGCTATCATGTATGCGCTTCCTGCGAGCACTACTTGTACTGCAAAGAGAGCCGGTGCTACGAAAAGGAATGAGAACTCAAGAGGCTCTGTGATTCCTGTAAACATACATGCAAGTGTTGCAGAAAGTAAAAGGCTTCCTGCCTGTTTTTTCTTTTCCGGCTTTGCACATTTATACATTGCAAGCGCTGCTCCCGGAAGTCCGAAAATCATAAAAATGAACTCTCCCGAGAAATATCTTGTGGCATCGGCACTGAAATGTGCAATGTTTGCAGAGTCTGCAAGCTGTGCGAAGAAGATATTCTGTCCACCCTCGACCATATGTCCTGCAACCTCCATCGTTCCACCGACTGCAGTCTGCCAGAACGGCATGTAAAATACATGGTGCAGTCCGAATGGAATAAGTGCTCTCTTTATGATACCAAAGAGAAGTGTTCCGAAATATCCTGTTCCTGTCACCACTCCGCCGAGTGCATAGATTCCGTTCTGCACAGTAGGCCAGATAAAATACATTAAGATTCCTACAAACAGATATGCCACGGTTGAGATGATAGGCACAAATCTTGTTCCACCGAAAAATGACAATGCATTCGGCAGCTCAATCTTGTAGAAACGGTTGTGCAGTGCTGCCACTCCCAGTCCTACAATAATTCCGCCAAACACACCCATCTGCAATGACTGGATACCACATACTGATGTGATGGTTCCATCAAGCACATCCTTTGCAATGCTTCCGTCTGCAAGGATTTTTCCGGAAATCTTGAGCATCGCATTGATTGATACATTCATAACAAAGTATGCTATGACTGCTGAAAGTGCTGACACCTCTTTTTCCTTCTTTGCCATTCCGATTGCTACTCCGACCGCAAAAATGAGCGGAAGGTTATCGAATATGGCACTTCCGACCGCATTCATGATTACAAGAAGTGCATGGAGTATAGTCTTATCTCCGAGCAGCCACTGTAAACCATAGGTCTCAATTGTTGTGGTGTTGGTGAATGAGCTTCCTAGTCCTAAAAGCAAGCCTGCTACCGGAAGGATTGCGATTGGAAGCATGAAGCTTCGTCCTACTCTCTGCAGGACACCAAAAATTTTGTCTTTCATGAGCTTTTCCTCCTATAAATGCAGGGTATGTACCGATTTGCACCTATCATTCTTTTTGTTCCAGCGACAAAAAGGAGGCACTTATCATACACTAACCCTGTTAAAAGTTATGTACGACAAATGCCTCCCTAAAAGTAACACGTCTGCTTAAGTTTATATCACAGAAGCCTTATTATTTCAACACAATTTTCCTTACGAGTTTATTTTTTGTTAATCATGCTGTTTTTATACATGTTTTTTTTGTGAATTATGTCTAATGTCTTTTTCTCCAAACGTCTCCATGTCTCCACTACCATAAAGCATTCCTCCACTGTGATGCCCTCTGATGAATACACTGCCTTTTGTATTATGCGCATGTACTCGTCCCAGTGGATTCCGCAATAATCCGGTCCGCAGTATTTTTCCTTCAGGTTAGCCAGATAAAGCTCATCTGTCCTGTTTTTTGAAGGATGTCCCAGTCCTTTGTAGATGCGGTTGTTTATCATTATTGCTGCCCTGCTGTAACGGCCTTTTTTCACCCTTTTTGCAAGTCTTGCTTCCCACAAAATATTTCTTCGTCTTTTGATGTAAACTACGATAGCTGTAAATGCAGTCAGAAAAATCACACAGAGTGCGGTTTTTAAAATCACCGGTGGGATATGAAGTCCTGCTTTTGAATTCTGAGCATCTGTACGTTTATCCGCACCTGACTGTGAACCATAAGCCTTCTCACTTCCATCATTTTTTACATCTGTATTTTCTGTATCTTCATTTTCTGCATCTTGATCTGCTGCATCTTCATATGCATTATCTTCATTTACCGCAGCATCATTCATATTCTCAGTATCATTAAAAGCATCACCGGCATTCGTTTTCTTTCCTTTGACACCAATATAGTCAAACGGATTCTCACCTGTCACATACTCAAAATATCCCGGTGTCATCTCCACCGGAATCCATCCGAAATCATCCAGATATATTTCAACCCAGGCATGCGACTGCGAATCCTTCACCTCGCATATATCCTCATCATTTTCACCGGATTTGAAGCTGTCCTCCTTTGCACAGTATCCGCTTACATAGCGGCATGGAACGCCCATCTGTCTGAGTATCATGGTACCCGCCGATGCAAAATGCACACAAAAACCCTGCCTGCTATTTGAGAGAAAATTTTCAACTACATCCTTACCGCCTGTTGAAGTAGGATTTTTGCTGTACTTAAAAGCCTTCGATGTCAGAAACTGCTGCACCAGTTGTGCTGCCGCAATCCTGTTGGCATCATTTTCTCTTATATAGCCTGTGTACATCATATCGCTTGTGAGCTGTCCTGTCCTAAGAAGTAGCTCCGCATCCTCCGCAACAATCCCGTCACCGCCCTGCTTTGCAGTATAGTTTTCCATTACATAATTATTGTATGCCACATAGAAATCATTGTTGACCTCAAGAGGCTGCTCAGGCTCAAGGATAGACATTTCCAGACTACCATCGAAAAAGCCGGGACACGCCGACACCTCGATAGTCTTTGTCGCTTTATCCTTTGTGATAAAAAAGTCTTCGTCAAAATCTATATCGCCCTTGGCATCTATACTGTATGGGTCGATACAGTACGGCAAATAGGTGTATTTGGTGGAAAGCTTCTCCATCGTGATTGTATACTTTTCGGTGGCCGGATTAGTCTCATCATCATAATAACCATCAAGCAGCGTGGCTAATCCGATTGTAGTCTGCCAGGCTGTCATCCTTGAAGCATCGTGATACTCTTTTTCCATCCCGGAAAAATCAGACTTTTTAATCCATCTGCCATTCTCATAGGTATCACCGTAGAAGCTTCTCAGGTAAATATTAGAAGGCGCTCCTGCCTTTGCTTCTACCGTCATCACGGTTTTTTCACTATAGCTTGGATAGTGATTGCTAACTGTGCCGTCCTGCAAATCAATTCCCAAGCTGAAGAATGACTTTACGCTGCCCTCCAAGTCCTTTTGAAAAGCAAGCATCTGTGGCTTTTTGTCGGCAAGTGTATCAGCAAGAGGTTTAAACGCAAAAACACATATAAAAAGTATTGCCGACACTGCTGCCATGTACAAAAATACCGACGCTATTCTTAAAGCCTCATTGCCATGTGCACTGCCATTTGCGTCATATCCGGCCATTGTGCGTGCACTGCCATCTGCGATAAAACACCAGAGTGTACACAGTGTGAGTATAACAACCTCACTGACGCTCGGGCTTTTGCCTATGCACAGCTGTACCGCAAGCATAAGTGTTGGAAATAATGTGAGCATGCGTCGTCTTTTAATTTGAACCGCCAGTGTCACAAGAAAAAGCATCACTATAAACGATACAAAGCCAACAAATGCCCCCGCAAAGGCTTTATCGCCATTTGGACAGACAAATGAAGTGCCATAGTACACATTTATTATCTCAAGATACCGGCCCTTTACATACAAAAAGCCGTCTTTTATATGCCCTGCAGCCTGCCAGTTTGCAATAAACACTCCAAGCAAAAATACAAGCAGCAGACCCGTATTTATCGCATGGCGCACCCATTTTCTTGTGTCAAGCGATGTAAGCCTGTTTATAAAGCCGCTTATCACCGAAAAAATAAACAGCCATACATACACATAATATGGGCATCTCACATGTGAAACAGTCGTATTCACAACAGACACTGCACACACTGTAAGAAATACTGCCGCAGCAGCATTGGCAAGCTCAGTAAGCAGGACACCAAACACTGTAAACGTATTATTGTAATCAGGCTTTATCTCATTTATATCAGACCTCTGCCAGCAGCTTTTCCTAAATGACAATCTCATTTTTTTCATCCGCTCTGCCAACTATCTCCTCTCCCTTTTTTATCTGAAGCTTTCCGTCCACGATAAGCAGACACACCAGCTTTTCTGCCCGGTACTTTTCCTCATACAAAAAAGCTGCATCCGTCTTTGTATCCGGCTTTATTTTAAGAAAGCTGTTCAAAAATATGTAAAAGCCCTCCTCGTCATCCACTCTGGCTCTCACAATATCGTTTATTGAGGTATCATACCATGCCACATAATGAGAGCATTTTTGATCCATAAGTGAAAATGAAAGTGAGACAAGAAGCTTCATAAAAGAATCCGCCTGTCTGCCTTTCTTTATTCCCCTTAAATCTGCTACTATGGCCACCGCACATGCCTTTGGCAGGCTGTTCTCCTTTACCATCAGCTCATCAGTCCTTGCAGAAAGCTTCCAGTGCACACTCTGTAGCCTGTCACCGTTTTGAAACTCCCTGACATCAAACAGCTCCGACGGATCATATCCCGGTCTTAAATCATCATAGATATCAGAATCTCCAAAGAAATTTCTCACTCTGTCCGTTATCCTGACAGGAATCTCATCAATCTGCGGCATCACCTCAACATTTGCATATTTTTTAACTCTTTTCGTGACATAAAAAAGCCTCGAAAAATCATATAGCTTTATCCTCACAAGCTCAAATTCATAATTGCCGCATAGGTTTACGCTGTACAAAAAATCACTGCCTCCTGACAGCCATTTTGTACTTTTTTCGCCGGATAAATTATTTTTCACCGTTACACGGTATTTTACACCATCAAAGCCTGCCTCCTTCAGCCGGCAGAAAAGACTCACCCTGATACTCTCGCCCTGTGTGGCGATAGCTATCGGAATGTTTATAGCTGCCACTGCCCGGTGCGCCTTTACAAGCAATGCTATAAATGTCAGCACCATAAAGACACACATAAAGCAGCCAAGCAGTGCCAGTGCAGCATTACCGTATATCATCGACATATAAAAAACTATTGCCGCAGTAATTATTCCTATCAAAAAACTAATCACGATTACCTGCCTTTTTCACATAAGTTGTCGGCTGTTTAACAGCCTTTAGTATCTCATCTATAACTGAAAGCTCTGATACATGTGATACTCTCGCCTTGGTATTTAGCACGATTCTGTGCTTTGTCACATCCGCAAATACAGAAACCACATCAGATGGTATGACGTAGCTTCGCCCACTCAGATACGCATATGCCTTTGCCATCCTAACACACGCAATCGTACCTCTCGGACTCACTCCAAGCTCAATGTACGGACTTGTCCTTGTCGCATCAACCAGATCCACAATATATGAGTAAATACTGTCATGTATAAACACCTGCTCGACATCAGCCTGCATCTCAACAAGCCCCTGCGCATTCATAACAGGTTTTATCGTATACTCATCAGCCTTCACACTTTTGCCCTTTGCGATATCCATCTCAGCCTCATGTGAAGGATATCCCATGCTCATACATATCATAAACCTGTCAAGCTGTGACTCCGGCAACAGCTGTGTACCGGCGCTGCCCTTTGGATTTTGAGTGGCCATCACTATAAACGGCTCCGGGACCTTCCTGCTTATTCCATCCACAGTGACATTTCCCTCCTCCATGACCTCCAAAAGCGCCGACTGTGTTTTGGGACTTGTCCTGTTAATCTCATCTGCCAGAAACAGATTACACATCACGGCACCCTCGCGGTACACAAACTCTCCGGTCTGCTTCTGATACATCGAAAAGCCAAGTATATCCGCAGGCAGCACATCCGGAGTAAACTGTACCCTGTGATTCACAAGCGCCATAGCCCTTGAAAAAGCTACTGCAAGCGTAGTCTTTCCCACTCCCGGCACATCCTCAAGCAGTATATGTCCACCTGCCAAAAAGGCAGCAAATGCCTTGATGATACAATCATCCTTGCCCTTTACTGCCTTTTTTACTTCGTCTATCACTAACTGTGCATTATTCATTTGTCTTATCCCCCGGTTAATCATTTTAAACTGCCGATGATTATCTTCATCATCTTATTCATAAACAGCTACATTTATTTTACATAGTTTGCATAAATATTTCAACTTTTATCCCTCAAATTAAACAATTCTTAAACCTTATTAATCACCGCTGCTACACGGTTCCTGTGATGACAAGCGTGCTCTCCCCCGGTGTGACAACCCACGCTCCTGTCGTACTATCCTGTGTGTAGGTTGCCGCCGGAACAGTGATTGCACCTGCAGTGCTAGAAAATGTGCCTGTCGCCTCATTGTAAGTGTAATCCGTAGCTGCAGTCCAGGCTGTGCCGTTTAATGCCGCTGTAAGATTGTTCAAAACCGGAGCAAACGTGTCTGTTATAACCACGCCTGTGGTATTGGTTGCCGCAACGCTTCCGTAGTTTTGAATCCTGAAGGTATAGGTCAGTGTACCGTTTTCCGTAACCGGCACCGGGCTTACAGACTTTGTAATTGCAAGATTTGGTGCAGCCTCGGCATTTACTGTCTCTGTTGCTGTGACCGGAGTGATTCCGGTGCCACTAACTGTAGCAGTGTTTGTGACTGCAGCCTCTATGCCAAGAGGAGCATACTCATTTAACGCTGCCTCATAGATGACAGTTGCATTGCCACCTGCAGGGACATTTATGCCTGTTATGCTAAGAGGCGGTCCCTGGGTTACTGCAGGCGCTGCCTGGAGTGTGCCGTTTGTATAGTATTTTGCGGTGTTATTCACATAGGTTAATGGTACAAGAGTGTTGGTGTTAAAGGTATAAGCACCTAGATTGTCAGAAAGTGTCAGACCGTTTATTGCGGTATTTCCGGAGTTTACGATACTCACCACATAGGTTATTGTATCGTTTTGATTGTAGGTGTTTTTGACTGCTGTTTTCGTAGCAGAAAGCACCTCCAGTATTTCTCCGACTGCTATATTTGAATTGGCTACATTGTTGCCATAACGAAGCTGTGCCTGATTAGTAAATCGTGCCATATATTTTCCATCCTTTCATATATTCAGGTATGGTTTAATATATGACACAAATCTACAAATGCCACAGATTATTTACTGTCCTGTTTATTTTTCTCCACATCAGCCTTTTTGATAAGCTCTAGAAGCTTTTCAAGCTCCTCCTCATCCACGCCGGTGTAGCCTGAAAGCTCACTAAGGCTCGGCTCGAAACCCTTATCGGATTTTAGTTTCTCCACTGCACGGTTTACTAATGAAACCTTTCCTACCACAGTATTCTCGCTCTCATCCTCACCGGTCTGCTCCCTGATACACTCTTTCATAGACTCCTCTATGGCATCCAAAAGCTCTTTTTCCACATCTATCTCATCCCCGCAGCCGCAGAGCTCAGTAAGGCACATGAAAAGTCCCATGTTTCCCTCCTGTACTACGTCCTCAAAGCCCTCTGATGTAACGGCAAGCTTCTTTGCCATAGCAAGCACACTTTTGAGCCAGAAATTTGATATAGTGTGTATCACACTCTCATCACCTGCGAGCAGCTTTTTGTACATATCGTCCTGCTCGGCCTTTGTGTAATCAGGTATCTCTTCAAGCTCCTCAAGATACATCCTAAACATAGGTGAATCCGGTATGAGGCTGTCCTCGTCTATATCAGGCTCAGCTTCATTATCCTGCTTGGCCTTATTATTCTTTCCACCTGCTATGGCATCCATCGAATCTCCTTCTGAGTATATTACATTGTTTAATGCAGCATTTTCAGACGATTCATCCCCATGTAATTCGTCCTCATGTGATTCATCCTCATAATCGCCTGCACTCTCATTCTCCTGCTCATGTGGTGTGATGAGAAATTCAAATACCATATCCTCCTGCGCCTTATTAAGCTCCATATCCTTAAAATAAGACATGATTTCATCTCTGCCAATAGGCTCCGCTGATGTCCTGATAATCTCGGCCACGCTCTGCACTGTCTCTATAAAGGTATTCTGATCTAACATATTTTACACTCTCCTGTCTGATTTCCAAAAAATACGTAACTATATCAATCCCTGGATAAAAATAAACAAAATCAAAAGCGGCAGTATGAACTGAAAATACGGCTTAAGCTTCCTTGAAATCTTAAGTCCTGATCCTGTATTTGCCTCATCTATATACTTATCAAAGCCCCAGCCCCACTTTGTCACGCAAAAAAGCAGATAGACAAGGGAGCCAATCGGAAGAAGCAGATTGCTTACCATAAAGTCCTCGCTGTCAAGCACATCCCTGCCTCCTATGAGGTGCAGATTGCTCCACACATTGTATCCAAGTACACACGGCATACTTGCAATGAGAATTATCACTCCATTTACGAGCGCAGCCTTGTTTCTGGACCAGCCAAACATATCAATGGCAAACGACATGATATTCTCAAATACCGCAATAACGGTTGAAAAGCTGGCAAAGGTCATAAACAAGAAGAAAAGACAGCCCCATATGCGGCCTCCCTGCATATTTACAAACACATTTGGCAAAGTGATAAAGATAAGGCTTGGTCCTGCGTCTACCTCCACCCCATAGCTGAAGCAAGCCGGGAAAATGATAAGGCCTGACATTATAGCCACAAATGTATCAAGAGCACATATTTTGGCACCCTCACCTGCAAGAGTGCAGTCCTTTCCCATATAGCTGCCGAATATCTCCATTGCGGCCACACCCAGACTCAGCGTAAAAAACGCCTGATTCATGGCTGCTGTTATTACATTCTTTATTCCAATTTCAGAGACCGCATCCAGATTTGGAACAAGATAGAATTTCACTCCTTCCAAAGCCCCTGAAAGTGTGATACTGTGCACCGCAAGGACAATGATAAGCAAGAGCAGAGCACTCATCATAAATTTACTGATTTTCTCAAGCCCATTCTGCAGACCACGGCTGCACACCAAAAAGCCAAGCACAACCGTAACTATCATCCAGAAAGCCATCTGCTTGGGGGCTGCAAGCATGTTTCCAAATGCAGCTGCCGTGTCATCAGTATTCATGCCTGATGTAAAATCTCCCTTTAGGAATTTAAAGAAATACGCAACCATCCAGCCTGAGACTGTTGTGTAATACATCATGAGCATGTAGCAGCCAAGCATGGCTATCCATCCGTGAATATGCCATTTACTGCCCTCTTTCTCAAGAGCCTTGTAGCTCATCACAGCACTTTTTCTGCTGGCTCGGCCTACAGCAAGCTCCATCGTAAGCACCGGAAGTCCCATGCATACCAGAAATATAAGGTAAAACAGTACAAAAATACCGCCACCGTTTTGACCTGTCACATACGGAAAACGCCATACATTGCCTATGCCTATAGCGCATCCTGCACTTACCAGTATAAATCCCAGACGTGATTTAAATGATTCTCTTTTCATATTTATATATCTCCTATTGTTATTGCGTTACGTTATCACCCTGCTGTGAGCATTGACTATTGCTTTGTGCTTTATTACTCTCCTCAAAGACTCGCAGCTCCTTTATTGCCTGTCCACCCATCAGATAGAGAATACCTGTATTGAATATAGTCATAAGGCCGATTCCTACATCTCCGAGATCCCAGACAAATGTGTATGCCGCGATACCGCCTACAAACAGCATAACAAGAGCCAGCACCTTGTACATGGTCTGTGAAATCCAGTTATCCCCAAACAGATACGCAACATTACTCCTTGCATAAAAAAGTATACCAAGGAAGGTGGAAAAGCTGAATAAAAACAATGTGACTGCTATAAAAATAACTCCAAAATCTCCAAGATGATACCTCATAGCTGACTGTAATAAATCCATGCCCTCTTTCCCTGCCACTATATTCTCCGGTGCAGTGAGCATGATCATTGCCGTACAGCTGCAAATCACTATCGTATCTATAAATACACCGAGCGCCTGCGTCAGTCCTGCTTTTACAGGAGTATCGCACTCTGCCGCCGCTGCAGCGCATGGAGCTGAGCCTGAGCCTGCCTCATTTGAAAAAAGACCTCTCTTTACACCATTCATGAGCACCGCTCCAAAGCCTCCCGCAGCCACCTGCCTGATACCGAAGGCTTCCTCAAATATCCTTGAAAAAACCGATGGCATCATGCCTATATTTTTAATTATGATAAAAATGGTTATGACAAAATAGCACACCGCCATGATAGGAACAACTATGTCAAGCACCTTTACCGTAGCATTTTTCCTAAGCACTATTACAGCAGCCACTGCAACTAAAATTACGGTAGTGTAAATAGGTGGTATGCCAAATGCATTTTCAAATGACGATGTAACTGAATTGCTTATAACCTGACTTATGCCACACCAGCAGATTAGGCCGGATATAGCAAACAAAACAGCTATAATAACATGTTTTTTCTTTTTGCCTGATTTATCCTCAAAGTAGTGGTGTATGTAATACGCCGGACCTCCTCGATAGCCTGAGTACAATGGATCCGGCTCCTTGTGAAGCTGTGCCAGTGTAGCCTCCACAAAAGCCGTGGATGAACCTATAATGGCTGTTATCCACATCCAGAAAACCGCACCTGCCCCTCCCACTGATATGGCAGCCACAACACCAACCAGATTGCCCATGCCCACTCTCGTCGCCGTAGAGACAATGAGTGTCTGGAACGTGGACAGGCTGTCCTTGTTTTCCTTTTTGCCTGTCAGTGCCTTTATCATGTCCGGAAACATTCTGATTGGTAAAAGCCTTGTCCTTACAGTAAAATAAATTCCTGTCGGAATTAAAAGAATTATAAGCAGGGAGATTCCCACGCTCCCACCGCCGGGCAGTGGAATGTGTATCAGATCTCCCCACAAGAAAGAATAAACTTTTTCAATAAGTGCTACTATCATAGTAAATATCGTCCCCTTAGTTTTTATTGCTTCAACGCATTAAAGATGAAGCCAGTATTACTATGATACAATATGAGCAGGAAACTTTCAATATATTCTGTTTTTTTGTTCTGTTTTTTCTTTCACAAACAGTAATAAATACACTATAAGTCCCTTGCATATGAGATTATAATTTCTTATAATGATATGGTTGAATATTCAAAAGATATACGCCCGGGGAGATAAATAATGATAAAACTAATAGCAACAGATATAGACGGAACACTTGTAAAGGACGGCTCACTGCTCATAGATCCTGAGTACATGTCTGTCATCGACAGGCTCATAGACAAAGGAATAATATTTGTAGTCTGTTCCGGCAGACAGTTTTCAAGCGAATTTAAGCTGTTTGCTCCGATAAAGCACAAGCTTTTGTATATAACAGACGGAGGAACAGTCGTGCGCACTCCAAAGGAAATCCTGAAAACCTATCCTATGGACGAGGATATATGGAAGGGCATGTGCCGGATGGTCCGCGATGAGCTGCCTGCATGCGATTACTTTGCTGCTACTCCTGATTTCTGCTTTGCAGAGGATGGTGGCAGCCCGGTCTTTCACCTGCTTCGTGATTCATACGGCTTTGAGATGCGTGAGGTTGATGACATCACAAGGCTTGACAGAAATGACATCATCAAATTCACTGTCTTTCATCCCGACAAATGCGAAGAGCTGTGTACACCGGTTTTCATTCCGGCATGGAATAAAAAAGCTCACCTGGCAGCCGCCGGCAAGGAATGGGTAGACTGCAACGCAAAGGGTGTCAGCAAATGGACTGCACTCTCATACCTAATAGACAGATTCGACCTGCTTGCGGACGAAGTATGCTGTTTCGGTGACAATCTGAATGATATTGAGATGCTTCAAAATGCCGGTATAAGCTACGCCGTCTCAAATGCCCGCCAGGAAGTTATCGCAGCCGCAAAACACACCTGTGCGCCTTACTGGGAAAACGGAGTACTTAGTGTTTTAAAGTCTTTTTTATAATTTTTTAAATTTTTCAAAAAAAGTACTTGCATTTTTGTAAAACCCTGTGTATAATATCATTTGTCCGTGTGACACAGATATTCACACAGATGTTTGCGCTTCTAGCTCATTTGGTAGAGCACCTGACTCTTAATCAGGGTGTGCAGGGTT
>OGLZ01000559.1_pt1 | contig 27175 bp, 23 predicted proteins | sample 1572991 | NCBI WGS metagenome assembly OGLZ01 (sample SAMEA2581893, study PRJEB24529) | metagenome | biome: Human gut stool | place: China | collected 2011 | reverse complement strand
GGCGCCAGTTAGCTCAACAACTCAATATGGAATTTTACGATTCTGATCAAGAGATTGAGAAACGAACCGGAGCTGATGTGGGCTGGGTTTTCGATTTAGAAGGCGAAGAAGGCTTCCGCGATCGCGAAGAAAAGGTCATCAATGAGTTGACCGAGAAACAGGGTATTGTGCTGGCTACTGGCGGCGGCTCTGTGAAATCCCGTGAAACGCGTAACCGTCTTTCCGCTCGTGGCGTTGTCGTTTATCTTGAAACGACCATCGAAAAGCAACTTGCACGCACGCAGCGTGATAAAAAACGCCCGTTGCTGCACGTTGAAACACCGCCGCGTGAAGTTCTGGAAGCGTTGGCCAATGAACGCAATCCGCTGTATGAAGAGATTGCCGACGTGACCATTCGTACTGATGATCAAAGCGCTAAAGTGGTTGCAAACCAGATTATTCACATGCTGGAAAGCAACTAATTCTGGCTTTATATACACTCGTCTGCGGGTACAGTAATTAAGGTGGATGTCGCGTTATGGAGAGGATTGTCGTTACTCTCGGGGAACGTAGTTACCCAATTACCATCGCATCTGGTTTGTTTAATGAACCAGCTTCATTCTTACCGCTGAAATCGGGCGAGCAGGTCATGTTGGTCACCAACGAAACCCTGGCTCCTCTGTATCTCGATAAGGTCCGCGGCGTACTTGAACAGGCGGGTGTTAACGTCGATAGCGTTATCCTCCCTGACGGCGAGCAGTATAAAAGCCTGGCTGTACTCGATACCGTCTTTACGGCGTTGTTACAAAAGCCGCATGGTCGCGATACTACGCTGGTGGCGCTTGGCGGCGGCGTAGTGGGCGATCTGACCGGCTTCGCGGCGGCGAGTTATCAGCGCGGTGTTCGTTTCATTCAAGTCCCGACGACGTTACTGTCGCAGGTCGATTCCTCCGTTGGCGGCAAAACTGCGGTCAACCATCCCCTCGGTAAAAACATGATTGGCGCGTTCTACCAGCCTGCTTCAGTGGTGGTGGATCTCGACTGTCTGAAAACGCTTCCCCCGCGTGAGTTAGCGTCGGGGCTGGCAGAAGTCATCAAATACGGCATTATTCTTGACGGTGCGTTTTTTAACTGGCTGGAAGAGAATCTGGATGCGTTGTTGCGTCTGGACGGTCCGGCAATGGCGTACTGTATTCGCCGTTGTTGTGAACTGAAGGCAGAAGTTGTCGCCGCCGACGAGCGCGAAACCGGGTTACGTGCTTTACTGAATCTGGGACACACCTTTGGTCATGCCATTGAAGCTGAAATGGGGTATGGCAATTGGTTACATGGTGAAGCGGTCGCTGCGGGTATGGTGATGGCGGCGCGGACGTCGGAACGTCTCGGGCAGTTTAGTTCTGCCGAAACGCAGCGTATTATAACCCTGCTCACGCGGGCTGGGTTACCGGTCAATGGGCCGCGCGAAATGTCCGCGCAGGCGTATTTACCGCATATGCTGCGTGACAAGAAAGTCCTTGCGGGAGAGATGCGCTTAATTCTTCCGTTGGCAATTGGTAAGAGTGAAGTTCGCAGCGGCGTTTCGCACGAGCTTGTTCTTAACGCCATTGCCGATTGTCAATCAGCGTAACAACAAGAAAGGTCAGGCCGCTTATCAAGCGGTCTATTAGCTTCAGGTTAATTGCAACGTGGTAAGCATTAACCTTTTAGTGGGGTGTTAAATGGATGAATTCAAACCAGAAGACGAGCTGAAACCCGATCCCAGCGATCGTCGTACTGGTCGTTCTCGTCAATCTTCTGAACGTTCTGAGCGTACTGAACGTGGCGAACCGCAGATCAATTTTGATGATATTGAACTTGATGACACTGACGATCGCCGTCCGACTCGTGCGCAAAAAGAGCGCAATGAGGAACCGGAAATCGAAGAAGAAATTGACGAATCCGAAGATGAAACCGTGGATGAAGAGCGCGTAGAGCGTCGTCCGCGTAAGCGCAAAAAAGCAGCCAGTAAACCCGCTTCTCGTCAGTATATGATGATGGGCGTCGGCATTCTGGTTCTACTGCTGTTGATCATCGGTATCGGTTCTGCGCTAAAAGCCCCCTCGACCTCTTCCAGCGATCAAACCGCGTCTGGCGAGAAGAGTATTGATCTTGCTGGCAATGCGACCGATCAGGCCAATGGCGTGCAGCCAGCGCCGGGAACCACGTCTGCGGAAAATACTCAGCAGGATGTTTCTCTGCCGCCGATCTCTTCTACGCCGACTCAAGGGCAAACCCCGGCGGCAACGGATGGTCAACAACGTGTTGAAGTGCAGGGTGCCCTGAACAAGGCGCTGCCCCAGCCACAAAATCAGCAACAGTTGAACAATGTGGCGGTCAATTCTACATTGCCGACTGAACCAGCAACTGTCGCGCCAGTACGCAATGGCAATGCATCCCGTGAAACGGCGAAAACGCAAACTGCTGAACGTCCGGCCACTACGCGTCCAGCTCGTCAGCAGGCGGTGATTGAACCGAAAAAACCGCAAGCAACCGTGAAAACGGAACCGAAGTCGGTAGCACAGACGCCGAAGCGTACTGAACCAGCTGCTCCTGTGGCGAGCACGAAGGCACCGGCTGCGACTTCTGCGCCAGCACCAAAAGAGACGGCGACTACGGCTCCAGTACAGACGGCATCCCCGGCGCAAACCACGGCAACACCAGCCGCTGGAGGGAAGACCGCAGGTAATGTTGGTTCGTTGAAATCGGCACCGTCCAGCCATTACACTCTGCAGCTGAGCAGTTCCTCTAACTACGACAACCTGAACGGTTGGGCGAAGAAAGAGAATCTGAAAAACTACGTTGTCTATGAAACGACGCGTAATGGTCAGCCGTGGTATGTCCTGGTTTCTGGCGTGTACGCTTCGAAAGAAGAGGCGAAAAAAGCGGTATCTACATTGCCAGCAGATGTTCAGGCCAAAAACCCGTGGGCGAAACCGCTGCGTCAGGTACAGGCCGATCTGAAGTAATCAAGGTTATCTCCCGCAATGGGTTATCGTTGCGGGAGTTGCCTGAAGCGCTGGATGCTGTCGGAGCTTTCTCCACAGCCGGAGAAGGTGTAATTAGTTAGTCAGCATGAAGAAAAATCGCGCTTTTTTGAAGTGGGCAGGGGGCAAGTATCCCCTGCTTGATGATATTAAACGGCATTTGCCCAAGGGCGAATGTCTGGTTGAGCCTTTTGTAGGTGCCGGGTCGGTGTTTCTCAACACCGACTTTTCTCGTTATATCCTTGCCGATATCAATAGCGACCTGATCAGTCTCTATAACATTGTGAAGATGCGTACTGATGAGTACGTACAGGCCGCACGCGAGCTGTTTGTTCCCGAAACAAATTGCGCCGAGGTTTACTATCAGTTCCGCGAAGAGTTCAACAAAAGCCAGGATCCGTTCCGTCGGGCGGTACTGTTTTTATATTTGAACCGCTACGGTTACAACGGCCTGTGTCGTTACAATCTGCGCGGTGAGTTTAATGTGCCGTTTGGCCGCTACAAAAAACCCTATTTCCCGGAAGCAGAGTTGTATCACTTCGCTGAAAAAGCGCAGAATGCCTTTTTCTATTGTGAGTCTTACGCCGATAGCATGGCGCGCGCAGATGATGCATCCGTCGTCTATTGCGATCCGCCTTATGCACCGCTGTCTGCGACCGCCAACTTTACGGCGTATCACACAAACAGTTTTACGCTTGAACAACAAGCGCATCTGGCGGAGATCGCCGAAGGTCTGGTTGAGCGCCATATTCCAGTGCTGATCTCCAATCACGATACGATGTTAACGCGTGAGTGGTATCAGCGCGCAAAATTGCATGTCGTCAAAGTTCGACGCAGTATAAGCAGCAACGGCGGCACACGTAAAAAGGTGGACGAACTGCTGGCTTTGTACAAACCAGGAGTCGTTTCACCCGCGAAAAAATAATTCTCAAGGAGAAGCGGATGAAACAGTATTTGATTGCCCCCTCAATTCTGTCGGCTGATTTTGCCCGCCTGGGTGAAGATACCGCAAAAGCCCTGGCAGCTGGCGCTGATGTCGTGCATTTTGACGTCATGGATAACCACTATGTTCCCAATCTGACGATTGGGCCAATGGTGCTGAAATCCTTGCGTAACTATGGCATTACCGCCCCTATCGACGTACATCTGATGGTGAAACCCGTCGATCGCATTGTGCCTGATTTCGCTGCCGCTGGTGCCAGCATCATTACCTTTCATCCAGAAGCCTCCGAGCATGTTGACCGCACGCTGCAACTGATTAAAGAAAATGGCTGTAAAGCGGGTCTGGTATTTAACCCGGCGACACCTCTGAGCTATCTGGATTACGTGATGGATAAGCTGGATGTGATCCTGCTGATGTCCGTCAATCCTGGTTTCGGCGGTCAGTCTTTCATTCCTCAAACACTGGATAAACTGCGCGAAGTACGTCGCCGTATCGACGAGTCTGGCTTTGACATTCGTCTGGAAGTGGACGGTGGCGTGAAGGTGAACAACATTGGCGAAATCGCTGCGGCGGGCGCGGATATGTTCGTCGCCGGTTCGGCAATCTTCGACCAGCCAGACTATAAAAAAGTCATTGATGAAATGCGCAGTGAACTGGCAAAGGTAAGTCATGAGTAAGTTTGAAGATATTCGCGGCGTCGCTTTTGATCTCGACGGTACGCTGGTGGACAGTGCTCCCGGTCTTGCTGCTGCGGTAGATATGGCGCTGTATGCGTTGGAGTTACCCGTCGCAGGTGAAGAACGCGTTATTACCTGGATTGGTAACGGCGCAGATGTTCTGATGGAGCGTGCATTGGCCTGGGCGCGTCAGGAACGTGCGACTCTGCGTAAAACAATGGGTAAACCGTCCGTTGATGACGACATTCCGGCAGAAGAACAGGTACGTATTCTGCGTAAACTGTTCGATCGCTACTATAGCGAGGTTGCCGAAGAGGGGACGTTTTTGTTCCCGCACGTTGCCGATACGTTGGGCGCGTTGCAGGCTAAAGGCCTGCCGCTAGGCCTGGTCACCAACAAACCGACGCCGTTCGTCGCGCCGCTGCTCGAAGCCTTAGATATTGCCAAATACTTTAGCGTGGTTATCGGCGGCGATGATGTGCAAAACAAAAAACCGCATCCGGACCCGCTGTTACTGGTGGCTGAGCGGATGGGAATTGCCCCACAACAGATGCTGTTTGTCGGCGACTCACGCAATGATATTCAGGCGGCAAAAGCGGCAGGTTGCCCATCAGTTGGCTTAACCTACGGATATAACTACGGCGAGGCTATCGATCTCAGCCAGCCTGATGTAATTTATCAGTCTATAAATGACCTTCTGCCCGCATTAGGGCTTCCGCATAGCGAAAATCAGGAATCGAAAAATGACTAAGCCCATCGTTTTTAGTGGCGCACAGCCCTCAGGTGAATTGACCATTGGTAACTACATGGGTGCGCTGCGTCAGTGGGTAAACATGCAGGATGACTACCATTGCATTTACTGTATCGTTGACCAACACGCGATCACCGTGCGCCAGGATGCACAGAAGCTGCGTAAAGCGACGCTGGATACGCTGGCCTTGTATCTGGCTTGTGGTATCGATCCTGAGAAAAGCACCATTTTTGTTCAGTCCCACGTACCAGAACATGCGCAGTTAGGCTGGGCACTGAACTGCTATACCTACTTCGGCGAACTGAGCCGCATGACGCAGTTTAAAGATAAATCTGCGCGTTATGCCGAGAACATCAACGCTGGTCTGTTTGACTATCCGGTGCTGATGGCTGCGGACATCCTGCTGTATCAAACTAATCTGGTACCGGTGGGTGAAGACCAGAAACAGCACCTGGAACTGAGTCGCGATATCGCCCAGCGTTTCAACGCGCTGTATGGCGAGATCTTTAAGGTGCCGGAGCCGTTTATTCCGAAATCTGGCGCGCGCGTAATGTCGCTGCTGGAGCCGACCAAGAAGATGTCCAAGTCTGACGATAACCGCAATAACGTTATCGGCCTGCTGGAAGATCCGAAATCGGTAGTGAAGAAAATCAAACGCGCGGTCACTGACTCCGACGAGCCGCCGGTAGTTCGCTACGATGTGCAGAACAAAGCGGGCGTTTCCAACCTGCTGGATATCCTTTCTGCGGTAACGGGCCAGAGCATTCCAGAACTGGAAAAACAGTTCGAAGGCAAGATGTATGGTCATCTGAAAGGTGAAGTGGCTGATGCCGTTTCCGGTATGCTGACTGAATTGCAGGAACGCTATCACCGTTTCCGCAACAATGAAGCCTTCCTGCAACAGGTGATGAAAGACGGCGCAGAAAAAGCCAGTGTACACGCTTCCCGTACGCTGAAAGCGGTGTACGAAGCGATTGGTTTTGTGGCGAAGCCGTAATTTAACATTAATGCCAAAAACCGGGGAAACCCGGTTTTTTTATCCTCATTTGCAATAATCCGAAAAAATGTGAAGCGCCTCGCCGTTTCCACATCTCACAGTTGCCACTTATCTTCATTTTAATGAAGATATAAACATTCATTTTATTGAAAATATATTATGCGTCGAACGTTTATCAAAAAAGAAGGCGTCGTTATCACGACGCTGGCCCGTTATTTGTTGGGTGAAAAATGCGGTAATAGGTTGAAAACCATAGATGAGCTGGCAACTGAATGCCGTTCATCGGTTGGCCTGACGCAGGCCGCGTTGAAAACGCTGGAATCAAGCGGAGCGATACGGATTGAACGCCGTGGGCGCAATGGCAGTTATCTGGTCGAGATGGATAACAAAGCATTGCTGAGTCATGTGGATATCAACAACGTGGTATGTGCGATGCCTTTGCCCTATACCCGCTTGTACGAAGGTTTAGCGAGCGGGCTGAAAGCTCAGTTTGATGGCATTCCTTTTTACTATGCGCATATGCGCGGCGCGGATATTCGCGTGGAGTGTTTACTTAACGGCGTGTATGACATGGCGGTGGTTTCCCGACTGGCGGCGGAAAGTTATCTCACGCAAAAAGGGTTATGCCTCGCGCTGGAGTTGGGGCCGCACACCTACGTTGGCGAGCACCAGTTGATTTGCCGTAAAGGCGAGTCCGCAAACGTGAAGCGCGTGGGGCTGGATAACCGTTCGGCGGATCAGAAAATCATGACCGATGTTTTTTTTGGCGGTAGTGATGTGGAACGAGTCGATCTCTCTTATCACGAGAGTTTACAACGCATTGTTAAAGGCGATGTCGATGCGGTGATCTGGAACGTGGTGGCGGAAAACGAACTGACCATGCTGGGATTAGAGGCGACGCCGCTCACAGACGATCCGCGATTTTTACAGGCCACCGAAGCCGTGGTCCTGACGCGAGTCGATGATTACCCAATGCAACAACTGCTGCGTGCCGTTGTAGATAAACACGCCCTGCTCGCCCATCAACAACGGGTAGTGAGTGGGGAACAGGAACCGAGTTATTAAACGAAAGGCATCTGATATGGAAACCAGACTCAACCTGCTTTGCGAGGCAGGCGTTATTGATAAGGACATCTGCAAAGGCATGATGCAGGTCGTCAACGTACTGGAAACAGAGTGCCATCTGCCGGTGCGCAGTGAGCAAGGAACGATGGCGATGACACATATGGCGAGTGCACTGATGCGCAGTCGCCGTGGTGAAGAAATAGAGCCGCTGGATAACGAATTGCTGGCAGAGCTGGCGCAATCCAGCCACTGGCAAGCCGTTGTGCAATTGCATCAGGTGTTGTTGAAGGAATTCGCACTGGAAGTTAACCCGTGTGAAGAAGGCTATTTGCTGGCCAACCTTTATGGATTATGGATGGCTGCTAACGAAGAGGTTTGAAGCTCCCGACAAATCCACGTCGCACAACCTAAATATTCAAAAAAATGAATATTTAATTCAAGGAACAGAAACGAGGCAACAAGATGTTTGTAGAAGCATTGAAACGCCAGAACCCGGCGCTGATTTCCGCCGCACTAAGTTTGTGGCAGCAGGGCAAGATCGCCCCGGACAGCTGGGTGATCGACGTGGATCAGGTACTGGAAAACGGTAAGCGACTGATTGAGACGGCGCGGCTTTACGGCATTGAACTGTATCTGATGACCAAGCAGTTTGGCCGTAACCCATGGCTGGCGGAAAAATTGCTGGCATTAGGTTACAGCGGCATTGTGGCGGTGGATTACAAAGAGGCGCGAGTCATGCGCCGCGCTGGTTTGTCGGTGGCGCATCAGGGGCATCTGGTACAAATCCCTTGTCATCAGGTTGCTGACGCCGTTGAACAGGGCACCGACGTCATCACCGTGTTTACTCTCGACAAAGCGCGGGAAGTTTCTGCGGCAGCGGTGAAGGCCGGACGTGTGCAGTTTGTGCTGCTCAAAGTTTATAGCGACGATGATTTTCTTTATCCGGGGCAGGAGAGCGGTTTTGTACAGCATTCGCTGCACGAGGTGGTTGCTGAAATTAAGAAACTGCCGGGGCTGCATTTAGCCGGACTTACCCATTTCCCTTGCCTGCTTTGGGATGAGGCTGCCGGAAAAGTTTTGCCGACACCGAATCTTCACACGCTGATACAGGCACGGGATCAACTGGCGAAATCTGGTATTGCACTTGAGCAACTGAACGCGCCTTCAGCGACCAGCTGCACTTCGCTGCCATTGCTGGCGGAATACGGTGTGACTCATGCCGAACCCGGTCATGCGCTGACGGGCACTATTCCGGCAAACCAGCAGGGCGATCAGCCTGAACGTATCGCGATGCTCTGGTTAAGTGAAATCTCCCATCATTTCCGTGGCGACAGCTACTGCTACGGCGGCGGTTACTACCGTCGTGGTCATGCGCAACATGCGCTGGTGTTTACGCCAGAAAATCAAAAGATTACTGAAACCAATCTCAAAACTGTGGATGACAGCAGTATCGACTACACCCTGCCGCTGGCAGGCGAGTATCCGGTGAGCAGTGCAGTGGTGCTCTGTTTCCGCACGCAGATTTTTGTCACCCGTAGCGATGTGGTGCTGGTGTCCGGTATTCACCGTGGCGAACCGAAAATCGTTGGTCGTTATGACAGTCTTGGAAACTCTCTGGGGGCGTAATGGCGCGATTTGTGGTGTTAGTGATTGATAGCTTTGGCGTAGGGGCAATGAAAGATGTCACGCTGGTGCGTCCGCAAGATGCGGGAGCGAATACCTGTGGTCACATCCTGAGCCAGTTGCCGCATTTGCAGCTACCAACGCTGGAGAAGCTGGGGCTAATCAACGCATTGGGTTATGCGCCAGGCGATATGCAGCCGTCAGATTCCGCAACCTGGGGCGTGGCAGAGCTGCAACATGAAGGTGGCGATACCTTTATGGGGCATCAGGAAATTTTAGGCACGCGCCCGTTACCGCCGCTGCGGATGCCTTTTTGCGATGTGATTGACCGTGTTGAGCAGGCATTAGTATCCGCCGGTTGGCAGGTGGAGCGCCGTGGCGATGAACTGCAATTTCTGTGGGTCAATCAGGCGGTTGCGATTGGCGATAATCTCGAGGCGGATTTAGGCCAAGTCTATAACATTACCGCCAATCTCTCTGTGATCTCTTTTGACGACGCAATCAAAATTGGTCGTATCGTGCGTGAGCAGGTACAGGTCGGTCGGGTCATTACATTTGGCGGCCTGTTAACCAACAGTCAGCGTATTCTCGATGCCGCAGAAAGCAAAGAAGGGCGCTTTATTGGTATTAATGCGCCGCGTTCTGGCGCTTATGACAACGGTTTCCAGGTCGTGCATATGGGCTACGGTGTTGATGAAAAAGTGCAGGTGCCGCAAAAACTGTATGAGGCGGGCGTGCCAACCGTGCTGGTGGGTAAGGTGGCAGATATCGTCAGCAATCCTTATGGCGTGAGCTGGCAAAACCTGGTGGATAGCCAGCGGATTATGGATATCACCCTCGACGAATTTAACACGCATCCGACGGCGTTTATTTGCACCAATATCCAGGAAACCGACCTCGCTGGTCATGCAGAAGACGTCGCACGTTATGCCGAACGTTTGCAGGTCGTTGACCGTAACCTTGCCCGGCTTGTTGAGGCGATGCAGCCAGATGACTGCCTGATCGTCATGGCGGATCACGGTAACGATCCGACCATTGGTCACAGCCACCATACCCGCGAAGTGGTGCCAGTGCTGGTTTATCAGCAAGGGATGATCGCTACGCAGCTCGGTGTGCGCACCACGCTTTCTGATGTGGGGGCTACCGTGTGTGAATTTTTCCGCGCGCCACCGCCACAAAATGGTCGCTCTTTTCTTTCCTCCCTCCGGTTTGCAGGAGACACCCTATGAGTTTTGATCCGACGGGTTACACCCTCGCCCATGAGCATCTGCATATTGATCTCTCCGGCTTTAAAAACAACGTGGACTGCCGCCTTGATCAGTATGCGTTCATTTGCCAGGAGATGAACGACCTGATGACCCGGGGCGTGCGTAATGTGATTGAGATGACCAACCGTTACATGGGGCGCAATGCGCAATTTATGCTTGATGTAATGCGCGAGACGGGGATCAACGTGGTGGCCTGTACCGGTTATTACCAGGACGCGTTTTTCCCGGAACATGTGGCGACCCGCAGCGTGCAGGAACTGGCGCAGGAGATGGTCGATGAAATTGAACAGGGTATCGATGGCACCGACCTGAAAGCCGGGATTATCGCGGAGATCGGCTCTAGCGAAGGGAAGATTACGCCGCTGGAAGAGAAGGTGTTTATTGCCGCTGCGCTGGCGCATAACCAGACCGGACGCCCGATCTCCACGCATACTTCGTTCAGCACCATGGGGCTGGAACAACTGGCTCTGTTGCAAGCCCACGGAGTTGATCTTTCGCGCGTCACCGTTGGTCACTGCGATCTGAAAGACAATCTCGACAACATTTTGAAGATGATCGATCTCGGCGCGTACGTGCAGTTCGACACCATTGGTAAGAACAGTTACTACCCGGACGAAAAGCGCATTGCGATGCTCCACGCGCTACGTGACCGTGGGTTGCTGAACCGCGTCATGCTGTCGATGGATATTACGCGCCGCTCCCATTTAAAAGCCAATGGTGGTTATGGCTATGACTATTTATTGACCACCTTTATTCCGCAATTGCGCCAGTCAGGATTCAGTCAGGCCGATGTGGATGTGATGTTACGTGAAAATCCCTCTCAATTTTTCCAATAAGGACAGACTCATGAAAAAGATTGGCGTTGCAGGCTTACAGCGTGAGCAGATTAAAAAAACCATTGAAGCGACGGCTCCTGGCAGTTTTGAAGTTTTCATTCACAACGACATGGAAGCGGCAATGAAAGTGAAATCCGGGCAACTGGATTACTACATCGGTGCGTGTAATACCGGTGCGGGCGCGGCATTGTCGATTGCCATCGCGGTGATTGGCTATAACAAAAGTTGCACCATTGCCAAACCAGGCATTAAAGCGAAAGACGAGCATATCGCCAAAATGATCGCTGAAGGGAAAGTGGCGTTTGGCCTTTCCGTTGAGCACGTCGAACACGCGATTCCGATGCTGATTAACCATCTGAAATAAAAGGCACGACTATGGATCTGTATATTCAGATTATCGTGGTGGCGTGCCTGACGGGTATGACATCGCTTCTGGCGCATCGCTCGGCGGCTGTTTTTCATGACGGCATCCGCCCGATCCTGCCGCAACTGATTGAAGGCTATATGAATCGTCGCGAGGCGGGGAGTATCGCTTTTGGTCTGAGCATTGGTTTTGTGGCCTCGGTGGGGATCTCTTTTACCCTGAAAACCGGGCTGCTCAACGCATGGTTACTCTTTCTTCCTACCGATATCCTCGGCGTACTGGCGATAAACAGCCTGATGGCGTTTGGTCTTGGCGCTATCTGGGGCGTGTTGATCCTTACTTGCCTGTTGCCAGTAAACCAGCTGCTGACCGCGCTGCCGGTGGATGTATTAGGTAGCCTCGGGGAATTAAGCTCGCCGGTGGTTTCTGCTTTTGCACTGTTCCCGCTGGTGGCGATTTTCTACCAGTTTGGCTGGAAGCAAAGTCTGGTCGCCGCCGTGGTTGTTCTGATGACCCGTGTGGTAGTCGTGCGCTATTTCCCACATCTTAACCCTGAATCCATCGAAATCTTTATTGGCATGGTGATGCTGCTGGGGATCGCGATAACTCACGACCTGCGTCATCGTGATGAAAATGACATCGATGCCAGCGGGCTTTCGGTGTTTGAAGAGCGCACGTCGCGGATTATCAAAAACTTACCTTATATCGCCATCGTGGGAGCATTGATTGCCGCCGTTGCCAGTATGAAGATTTTTGCTGGTAGCGAAGTTTCGATCTTCACACTGGAGAAAGCGTATTCCGCAGGCGTGACGCCGGAACAATCGCAAACGCTGATTAATCAGGCGGCTCTGGCAGAATTTATGCGCGGACTGGGTTTTGTGCCGTTGATTGCCACCACCGCGTTAGCCACTGGCGTGTATGCAGTTGCGGGCTTTACCTTTGTTTATGCGGTGGGCTATCTCTCGCCAAATCCGATGGTTGCGGCGGTATTAGGCGCAGTGGTTATTTCGGCGGAAGTCTTGCTGCTTCGTTCGATCGGCAAATGGCTGGGACGCTACCCGTCGGTGCGTAATGCGTCGGATAACATCCGTAACGCCATGAATATGCTGATGGAAGTGGCGCTGCTGGTCGGTTCGATTTTCGCAGCAATTAAGATGGCGGGTTATACCGGATTCTCTATCGCGGTTGCCATTTACTTCCTCAACGAATCCCTGGGCCGTCCGGTACAGAAAATGGCGGCACCGGTCGTGGCAGTAATGATCACCGGTATTCTGCTGAATGTTCTTTACTGGCTTGGCCTGTTCGTTCCGGCTTAAGGAAGGCACCTATGAAGACGTTTCCTCTGCAAAGCCTGACGATTATTGAGGCGCAGCAAAAGCAGTTTGCGCTGGTGGATAGCATTTGTCGCCATTTCCCCGGCAGCGAGTTTCTTACTGGCGGTGATTTAGGGTTAACTCCAGGTCTGAATCAACCGCGTATTACCCAACGGGTGGAGCAGGTGCTGGCTGATGCATTTCACGCACAGGCTGCGGCGCTGGTGCAGGGCGCGGGGACTGGCGCGATTCGCGCCGGGCTGGCGGCTTTGCTCAAACCGGGGCAGCGTCTTCTGGTGCATGACGCGCCTGTTTACCCGACGACACGGGTTATTATTGAGCAGATGGGGCTGACGCTTATTACTGTTGATTTCAATGACCTGTCGGCACTGAAGCAGGTCGTCGACGAGCAACAACCGGATGCGGCGCTGGTGCAGCATACGCGCCAGCAGCCGCAGGACAGCTACGTGCTGGCAGATGTGCTGGCAACGTTGCGCGCGGCAGGTGTTCCAGCGTTAACCGATGACAACTATGCGGTGATGAAGGTGGCGCGAATCGGCTGTGAATGCGGCGCGAATGTCTCGACATTTTCCTGCTTCAAGCTATTTGGGCCAGAGGGTGTTGGTGCAGTGGTCGGCGATGCTGATGTTATCAACCGTATTCGCGCCACGCTTTACTCCGGCGGTAGCCAGATCCAGGGCGCACAGGCGCTGGAAGTATTGCGTGGTCTGGTGTTTGCGCCAGTGATGCACGCGGTGCAGGCAGGGGTATCTGAACGGTTGCTGGCTTTGCTTAACGGTGGTGCGGTGCCGGAAGTGAAAAGCGCGGTGATTGCTAATGCGCAGTCGAAGGTGTTTATTGTCCAGTTTCATCAGCCGATTGCCGCCAGAGTGCTGGAAGAGGCGCAAAAGCGCGGTGCCTTGCCTTACCCGGTGGGTGCAGAGTCGAAATATGAAATCCCGCCGCTCTTTTATCGCCTTTCCGGAACGTTTCGCCAGGCGAATCCACAATCAGAACATTGTGCGATTCGCATTAACCCGAATCGCAGCGGTGAAGAGACGGTGCTGCGGATTTTGCGTGAGAGTATTGCCAGTATTTAATGCTGGATAGCACCGTCAAGCTAAATTCCGTACTGAACGGTCCCCTCGCCCCTTTGGGGAGAGGGTTAGGGTGAGGGGAACGTACGGGATGTAAAATTCAACGCGCCAGCATCGCCGGATGCGATGCTGGCGCATCTTATCCGGCCTACGGTTAATGTCTTTTATTATCAATCGTTAAGGTGATGCGATTGGCGCGGCAGAAGAGTTCGGAGACGTGCACCGGTTTGTCATTCTGATCAAAGGCGATTTTGCTGATGCGAAACAACGGTTCGCCCAGTTCGCATTTCAGCCATTTTGCCTGCGGGCGGGTGGCGGCAAAGATATCGATGGTCTTTTTGTCGCTGACCACTCGCGTGTCGAAACGCTCCTGAAATAACTGATAAGTGGAGCTTCCTTCAACGTAAATCTCATCAAAGTCAGGATAACGCGACAGTGGGATCCAGGAACTATCAATAAACAGCGGCTCTTTATCGAGATACATCACCCGGCAAAGATGGAACACTTCGCTGTTGCCAGGGATGTTCAGCTTTTCGCAAAACGGCGCGGCGCTGACTCGTTCCTGCTCGATCACTTTCTCTTTCGTCGCCTTGCCTTGTGAGACGCCAAAATCGGTAAAACCACTGACGGTCAGCAGGGCGTTTTCGACCTTCTGGCTTTGTACAAAGGTGCCTTTGCCCTGCCAGCGGATCAGTACGCCGTCTGCCACTAAGTCGCTGATAGCTTTGCGAATAGTAATGCGGCTGACGTTATATTGCGTACAAAGCTCGTTGTCGGTAGGGATCTGTTGCCCGGCCTGGTAAACCCCCTGCGCGATATCATCCAGCAACCGCTGGCGGACGGTAGCGTAGAGGAGTTGATGAGAGTAGCGGTCCGTAGCTGACATAATCGACCCTGAAATAAAGAATGAATTACTCGGATTATAGGGTCGTTTTCCGGCAAGTAACAGCACGTTGGCGTGAAGATGCTCACGCCAACGTTATACCTACCAGGCACCGTGGTACTGAATGGTTTTCGCCGCGCACGCCGTTCCCTGCGCCATCGCCTGCGGTAATGTCATCCCCGCAGACCAGCCGCAGAGGAATCCGGCAATGAACGAATCTCCGGCACCCATGGTGTCGATAACCGTCACCGGTTCAGGAGCCTGACGCCAGAACTGCGCGCCATCCCAGGCAATGCTGCCGTTTTCACCCAGCGTGACAATCACCACGCCTGCGCCACGGGCAACAATCGCTTTCATCTTCAGACGCAGCGCTTCGTCTTCTTGCGGTGCGGAGGCAAAGGCAAAATCGAGATGCGGCACCAGTGTCTGCCAGAGCGAGCTGTCCCACTTGTCGGAGAAGTCGAAAGCGGTAAGTTTGCCCGCAGCGTGCAGCTGTGGGAATGCGTCTTCCGCATGTCCCCAGATTGCCGCGTGCACAATGTCATACTGCGCCAGCCAGGCGTAATCCTCTTCACTCAGGGCAAAGTCGGCCATCACGCCTTCGGTGTAGTCGCCAAAAACGCGATCATTGTCGTGCAGTTCCACCTGAGTTTGTGCGGTAACGCCGTGTTTCGTATGGACATGGCTGATATCGACGCCCATGCGGGCGAGATCCTGCTTCAGCTTTGTGCCGTAGTCATCGTCACCCACCCAGGTAATGCATCCCGGCTGTATGCCGTAGCGAGTGCAGTACACCGCCACATTGACCGCATTACCGCCAGAAAACGCTTTATTCAGTTGCGGGTAGATATCGACGCAGTTATCGCCGATTGTCGCCAGGGTTTTCATCTCTCATCCTCCGGCAGCAGCGCGCGAAAGCGTTCCAGCGCCTGGCGGGCATAGAGTCTGGGCTCGTTCATATACATCGTCACCAGCTCCACCGTACAGTAACCCTCATAGCCCCGGTCGATAATATCGCGCATCAGTTCCCTCAGCGGCATTTTGCCTTCTCCAGGAATGTAATGCGTGTCGCTGGCCCCGTCGCTGTCGACAATATGCAGATGACGTAATTTATCGCCCAGTTTGTCGAAATAACTCATCACCGGTTCCGCCTGGACATACGGCGCGCAAATGTCGACCATGCTGAACAGGCGCGGCGAAGGCACCAGCGCCAGCGCATGAAGCACATCATTAGCATTACACACGACGTTCGATTCATACGGCGTTAACGGTTCGAGGATTAGATCCATGCCGATGTTTTCCGCGTACTCACACAGTTCGCTTAGGTTCTCTGCCAGCCGTCCCCAGATAACATTAGGTGGCGTGAGATAGCCCGCGTGGGCCGCGGAAATCAGCGTATAACCCGCGTTCATCTCTTTTGCCATATCCATCGCCAGCTTGATCATGTCGAGGCTTTCGCGACGCATATGTTCATCGCCCAGCATCATGTTATACGGATAGCCGTTGGTTTCTGGCGTATAGCCGATAATCGGCATCTGATACGTCTGCGCCAGCGCCTTGATTTGTTTGATGCCGCCCGCTTTTAAGTCCGGCGCGAACGCGTGCGGGCGACCGCCCCAAATTTCGATGCCGTCGTAACCCAGCTCGCTTGCATCACGAAATGCGTGTTCAATAGGCAGCCGCTGGTGGCCGCAGGTAAACATACCTGTTTTCATCGGGTAACTCCTTGCGTAAATTCGGCCCGTTGCCGGGCCGGGAGAGGGATTAATATTCCACCAGACCACCGTAATAGCGGCGTTCATCCGGGTTGTGATCTTTGTAAATAGACAGGTAGTAGCAGAGCCACTCCATTGGCACGAACATCAGGAACGGTGCCAGCCACGGGTGCAGCCCTTGCGAAATTTCGGCGTAATCGATGACGATCACGTTGTCAGTACGCTGTTTAACAAAGTTAATGGCGCGTTCGGTGGTGTGGCGACTTTCATCATTGCCGAGCAGGAACAGGAACGGAACGCCCGGTTCGACAATCTCCAGCGGGCCATGGCGGAACTCTCCGCTCTCAATCACGCAGCCGTGCGTCCAGGTAAATTCCATCAGCGTTACAATGCCTTCTTTGTAACCCAGCGGACGCAGCGGACCCGCAGCAACGGTATAAATCATCGGCCACTGGCTGGCCAGTTCACCAAGCTGGCGGCCTTTTTCTTCCCAGGTGCGTACCAGATGACCGAGCGCATTCGGCAACTGCTTGAGATCGTTTTTGATCTTGCCGATTTCCGCGTTCGGCGCGAGGCGGGTGATCATCTCCAGCACCACGCTGTAGCAGAGCAGCAGGTGAATTTCCCAGATACAGTCGGCCTGATAATCAATGCTAAATTCCGCCGCCGAGGTAATCGGGCTGTCCGCGCGTTTGGTGAACGCCGCAGTGAGTGCGCCGCAGGCCCGGCCCAGCTCCAGCGCTTTGATTACCTCTTCCGTTTTACCGTAGTCAGAAACGCCAATCACCGCGCAACGATCGTCGAGGCGATACGGGGTGTTATCGCAGAACTCCCAGCCGGAAATGGCGTAGACCTGAAGATCGGAAAAGCGATCCGCCAGATGTTTCGCCGTTTGCGCCGCGTTGAGTGGCGAGCCGCAGGCAACGAAATAAATACGATCAATGTCGCGCTTCACCATCTCTTCCACGATGGCGTGCACCAGCGGAACGTCATGGCTGAGAACTTTTTCCACTTCCTGAACCATATTTTCGGTGACCAGAAAGTCCACGGTGCTTTTATCAATATCCAACATTTTATTTTCTCCAGATAACATTACGACAAAGCGTTGAGCTGGCGGCTACGCTTCGCCCAGAAGGCGTAAGCAGGCAGACCAGTAGCAATAACGATGACGGCGCAGATAAGGCCGGGAATCGGTGCCCAGACAAAGGTTGAGGCGACCAGAATGAGGCTTGACGCAATGGCGAGGGTGGTCATCAGCCCGAAAGCCGGAGTACGCCACAGCGGTTTGTAATCGTCGCGTTTACGACACCAGATGATGGAGCCGAAGGTGAGGGTATTTTTGAAACACATCACCAGGGTGAAATAACCCAGCAGGCTGGTGAGATCGGAAACGAAGATGAAGAAGATCCCCAGCGCCCCTTGCAGGATGATGGAGACATCCGGCGTGTTGTATTTCGGATGCACATGGCCGAAGCATTTAAAGAACAGGTTGTCTTTCGCCATCGCGTATTCCAGCCGCGGCTGGTACATCACGCAGCTGGAAAGCGAACCAAGAATGACGATCATCGCCGTGATGGCAACAAAGATCCCAGCGGTGCTGCCGAGTGCGGGGATCCAGGTCAGGGCGTCGGAAATCGGCGTTTCAGAATTGGCGAGTTTGTCGAAGGGCATCAGGCCGGAAATCACCAGCGCCAGCAGGGTGTAGAGCACCAGAACCAGCAGACAGGAACCAATCAGCGCTCGTGGCATGGTTTTTCCGGGGTTTTTAATTTCGCCGGTCATATAACAGATAGAGGCCATGCCGGTATACGACCAACTGGTGGCAGAGATCCCCGCCAGCAGCGCCATAAAGCTGCCCGTTGCGCCAATCGCAGTGGTGGTAGGGGCGGCAAAATTCTCCGCTTTAAACCAGAAGATCCCAAGGCCAATGACGATAGTGAACGGGATAATTTTGGCGATGGTAATTAGCGTCTGAAACGCTGCGCCGCCTTCAACGGAGCGCAGGTGTAGCAACATAAAGGCGATAATTAATCCGGCGGCGATAAATTTACCGAGCAACGGATCGATAGGCGTTAAAAAGCCAAGATTGCTGACAATCGCCAGCGCCATAATCGACAATGACGGCGCATCGTTGGCCCAGAAGCTGGCCCAGCCGGAGAGGAAAGCCAGCGGTCGGCTTCCGGCATTTTTCAGATAAACATAATCTGCGCCATTTTCCGGATAAGCGGTGGATAGTTCCGCATAGACGCACATTTGCGGGATCACAATTAACCCGCCAATGACAAACGCGAGCACCGTAAGCCACGGCGTGCCCGCTGCTTTTGCCACTTCACCCACAGATACAAAAATACCGGAGCCGATGGTTGTCCCGACGGCGATTGCAAGAACGGCCCAAAATCCGAGCTTGCGTTGGAGTTCCTGGCTTCCCATAGCGATACCTTTTTCTTGTCCAATACGTTGTAGGGGAGAGTTTGCAGTCATTTAAAAGGTAACATGACAATACATGATGAATATAACAACATATGATGTTATGTAATGTGGAGGAAGATCACAAAATTTCGCACAGGATCGCGCTGTGGCTAATGGATGTAGTTATCAAATTGAATTTAAAGTGAAAATATTTTTACGGGCGGGGGCAAGAAGGACATAGAAACAAATACGCCCTCGGAAAATCCAGAGGGCGTCGGGCAATTAAACCGGTGTTAGCCGATTTCTGTCAGAGACTTACTGTGCAGTAGGACCGCAACCGCCAATGATTTTAGAAATAGAAATTGCCGGGTGCAGCAGGTAGTCGTAAGAGCAGTTCTTATCACGGTTTTCAATATGACCAGTACATGCAGTTAACGTAGCCAGTACTGCACCTACCAGTGCAACTTTAATAAATTTGTTCATTTACATTCCCTATGTATTATATATTAATTAATATTCATTGATTATATGAATATAAGCAGACTGCTCGTTAAGAACGATACAGGAATATTTAATTGGCGTCAGTGAGCGAATGACTTAATTTTGTAAGTCGCTGTAACGGTGAATATAACCCATTAGCAGATAATATTTATTAAGGGGTTATGTTTTATTTGCTGAATATATAAAAAGAGTCATTAAGAAGGCCAGAATTCTCTGGCCCGGGTTAAATTAATGGTTGGAGAACCAGTTCAGTTTATCGCGCAGGCCAACAACCCGACCAATAATAATTAGCGATGGACTGTTCATTTGCTGCGCCAGTTCGCCCAGTTGTGTGAGCGTACCGTCAATCACGCGCTGCGTGACTGCTGTTCCGTTTTCGACAATTGCTACCGGCATTTCGCCAGGCATACCGTGTTCAATCAGCTTTTGCTGAATAGTCGCAGCCTGATTCAGCCCCATATAGAACACCAGCGTCTGTTTTTCTGCCGCCAGGTTTTCCCAGTCCAGCTCGCCACCGGTTTTTAAGTGTCCGGTAATTAAGCGCACGCTCTGGGCATAATCGCGATGCGTGAGCGGAATACCCGAATAGGCAGAGCAACCAGAAGCTGCGGTAATACCCGGAACCACCGAGAACGGAATACCCGCGTTGCACAGTGTTTCCAGCTCTTCGCCACCACGGCCAAAAATAAACGGATCGCCACCTTTCAGCCGCACCACGCGTTTGCCTTTTTGCGCTTCCCGCAGCAGGATCTGGTTAATCTCTTCCTGCGGTACACAGTGGTATCCCGCGCGTTTGCCGACGAAAACGCGATCAGCATCGCGGCGTACCAGATTCATAATATCGTCAGAAACCAGACGGTCGTAGACCACCACATCTGCCTGCTGAATTTGTTGCAGTCCTTTCAGCGTCAGCAGCCCGGCATCGCCCGGACCTGCACCAACCAGCACCACTTCACCGCGATGGTCGAGCGGTTCGTTGATTAACTGTTCGGTCGTTTCAGTAATGGCTTTCTGATCGTTGTTTGCCAGCGACTGCGCCAGGCGGTCGTTAACGAACAATTTCTCCCAGAAACGGCGACGCTCACTCATCGTGGCGAACTGTTGTTTCACTCGCCCGCGTAATTGCCCGGCATATTTCGCCACCTGGCCCAGATGCAACGGCAGCAGTGATTCGAGTTTTTCGCGCAACAGGCGCGCCAGAACCGGAGAGGTGCCGCCAGAGGAGACCGCTACCATTAGCGGTGAGCGGTCAATAATCGACGGCATAATAAAGCTGGCGGCTTTCGGCGCATCGACTACGTTACAGAAGATGCGACGAGCTTCAGCGGCTTCGCTGACGCGCTGGTTAAGCGTGTCATCATCCGTCGCTGCAATCGCCAGCCAGCAGGTGTCGAGAAGGCTTTCATCAAATGGCCCTTCGACGAGGGTTAACATGCCTGCATCTGCCCATGCGGTGAACTGTGGAATAAACGCTAATGCATTCACCGTTAAGCGAGCGCCTGCGTCTAACAGCAACCTTGCTTTGCGTTCCGCGACATCACCACCGCCGACAATCAGACAGTCGCGATCGCGTAATTGGCAAAATATAGGCAAATGATCCACGTAAAAACCCCTTAGTAATTAACCGGCAGCCGTTTCAGTTTGATTAAATTTGTCCGCAACCGGACGATTCGCTTTCGGCGTAGCATACCAATAACCCAATCCCATGAATACGGCACCTGATAAAGTATTACCCAGCGTCACCCACAGCAGGTTATGACCAATACCCGCCAGCGTGTAGGCTTCGCTGTGGTTGCCGAACCAGGAGAGCGCGAACAGCGTCATGTTAGCGATAGAGTGCTCGTAGCCGGACGCGATAAATGCCAGCAGACACCACCAGATAGCGATAAATTTCGCCGCCCCTTCAGTGCGCAGCGCCATCCAGATTGCCAGGCAAACCAGCCAGTTACACAATGCACCTTTGAAGAACAGTACCATTGCCGGTGCAGTGGTTTTAGCCAGCGCGACGGAGTGAACGATGCTGGTATCTACCGGCAGCAGGCTACCGCCGCCCCAGCTATAGAGCATGGCAACGAAGACGGAACCGACCAGGTTACCCAGCCAGGTTTGCGGCAGGATTGCCCACATTTGCCCGTGGCTGATGCTGCCCGCTTTTACCCCAAAGGTGAGGAACATGGTGTGTCCGGTGAACAGTTCAGAACCGGCGATAATCACCAGCGTTAAGGCGATACCAAAGGTCGCGCCCATCACCAGCGGACGTACGGACGGGTCGAGCAAATTACCGAGCGTGAAAATCAGGATGATCCCAAGACCCACATATGCGCCCGCCATGGCGGAGCTGACCCAAAAGCCGAGCGGGTTATTTGCCGACAGGCGTGCAATGCGCGCAGCATTAGCCGCACACTTATTAATAGTGTCTGTAAACATTTGATTATCATTTAAAAAATAAAAACAAAAAATAAAACAAAAAGTTTAAAAAATGTCCTGCATTATACCGAAGGTCATTACAGGACCATGCAAAAAGGGGAGGCATTGCGCCTCCCGTTAAAACATTAACCGCGCAGCTGCACCACGCCGTCTTTCACTCGTGCTTCGTAATGTTTGACGGAAAACTGTTCGTCTTCCATGCACAAGCCATCACTTAAGCGAAAACGCTGTTTTTTCAGCGGGCTGGCGACCCACAGCTCGCCCTGGTGTTCCGCAATCAGCCCGCGTGACAGCACGCTGGACTCGAAGAACGGATCGATGTTGCTGATCGCAAACACCTGGTCGCTGTGATACGGGCGGAAAATCGCGACCTGCTCGTCGCCTAACAGCGCGCAGACGCCGGTTTCAGGCAGGATGTCATCGATTTTGCAGATGTCTTTCCACTGGCTCATGCGTTGTCCTCCACCAGAGTTACCGGGATACGTTCATACGGCGTTGCCGGACGGTGCTGTTCGCGCTCTGGCACCATCTGCACGTTCGGGTCACGCTTGTCGCTGTTGATGAAGTGTTTGAAGCGAGTCTGCGCGGACGGTGTATTGACCGTTTCAGTCCACTCACACACTACCGCTTCACGCAGGCGCGCCATCTCTTCTTCCAGATGAGCGTTCAGCCCCAGTTTGTCGTCAATGATCACCGCTTTCAGGTAATCGATGCCGCCTTCGAGGTTTTCTAACCACGGCGCGGTACGCGTCAGTTTGTCGGCGGTACGGATGTAGAACATCATGAAGCGGTCGAGATATTTGATCAGCGTTTCGCGATCGATATCCGCTGCCAGCAGATCCGCATGACGCGGTTTCATGCCGCCGTTACCGCAAACATACAGGTTCCAGCCTTTTTCAGTGGCGATAATACCCACGTCTTTACCCTGAGCTTCTGAACATTCACGGGTACAGCCGGAGACACCGAACTTCATTTTGTGCGGCGTACGGATGCCTTTGTAGCGGTTTTCCAGTTCCACGCCGAGGCCGACGCTATCGCCAACACCGTAGCGGCACCAGGTGCTACCCACGCAGGTTTTCGCCATACGCAGTGCTTTCGCATAGGCATGACCGGTTTCGAAGCCAGCTTCAATCAGCTGACGCCAGATTTCCGGCAGATCGTCTTTCTGTGCGCCAAACATCGCCAGGCGCTGGGAGCCGGTGATTTTGGTGTAGAGATTAAATTCACGCGCGATACGACCCACTGCCATCAGCCCTTCCGGGGTGATTTCACCGCCCGGAGAACGCGGGATCACCGAGTAGGTGCCGTCTTTCTGGATGTTAGCGAGGAAGTTGTCGTTAGAATCCTGCAGCGGAGTATGTTCCGGCTTCAGAATGTATTCGTTCCAGCAGGAGGCCAGCAGCGAACCGACGGTCGGTTTACAAACTTCACAACCGTAGCCTTTGCCGTGTTTCGCCAGCAGTTCTTCGAAGGTTTTAATGCCTTCAACGCGGATCAAATGGAACAGTTCCTGACGCGAATAAGCAAAGTGTTCGCACAGGTTGTTGTTAACTTCGATGCCCTGTTTCGCCAGTTCCGCGTTCAGTACCTGAGTAACCAGCGGGATACAGCCACCGCAGCCAGTACCCGCTTTGGTTTCAGCTTTCAGCGCCGCAACGGTGTGGCAGCCTTTGTTGATGGCAGCAATCAGATCACCTTTGGTGACGTCGAAGCAGGAGCAGATTTGCGCGCTGTCCGGCAGTTTATCAACACCGATAGACGGCTTACCGCTACCCGAGTGCGCCGGCAGAATCAGAGAATCCGGGTTTTCCGGCAGCTCGATAGCATTCAGCACCAGTTGCAGCAGGTTGCCGTAGTCGCTGGTATCGCCCACCAGTACCGCACCGAGCAGGGTTTTGTTGTCTTCGCTGACAATCAGGCGTTTGTAGATCTCTTTACTTTCGTCGAGGTAAACGTAGCTACGTGCGCCAGGCGTGCGACCGTGCGCATCACCAATACCGCCTACGTCTACGCCCAGCAGTTTCAGCTTGGCGCTAAGGTCAGCACCTTCAAAGGCGTTTTCGCTACCGAGAATATGGTCAACGGCGACCTGCGCCATTTTGTAGCCAGGTGCTACCAGACCAAATACACGGTTGTTCCAGCTTGCGCATTCACCGATGGCGTAGATATCCGGATCGGAAGTCTGGCAGGAATCATTAATGACGATACCCCCACGCGGAGCAACGTCCAGACCACACTGGGTTGCCAGCTTATCGCGCGGACGGATACCGGTAGAGAAGACGATAAAGTCAACTTCCAGCTCGCTGCCGTCGGCAAAACGCATGGTTTTACGCGCTTCGACACCTTCCTGCACAATCTCAAGGGTGTTTTTGCTGGTGTGAACGCGCACGCCCATACTTTCGATTTTGCGACGCAGCTGCTCGCCACCCATCTGATCAAGCTGTTCCGCCATCAGCATAGGGGCAAATTCGATAACGTGGGTTTCAATACCTAAGTTTTTCAGCGCGCCAGCGGCTTCCAGACCTAACAGGCCGCCACCAACAACGGCACCGCGTTTGCTGCGACGGGCGCAGGATTCAATGGCGTTGAGGTCTTCAATGGTGCGATAGACAAAGCAGTCCTGAGTATCAGAACCTTTGATTGGCGGGATCCACGGGTAGGAACCGGTCGCCATGATCAGCTTGTCATAAAAAACGGTACGCCCGGCGCTGGAGTGAATCACCTTCTCCTGACGGTTGATGGTGATAGCGCGTTCGCCGACCAGAACTTTGATGCCGTGTTTCTCGTAGAAGCCTTCGCGCACCAGCGACAGCTCTTCGGCGGTGTGGTGAGAGAAGTAAGACGAGAGGTGTACGCGGTCATAAGCGATGCGCGGTTCTTCACAGAAAACGGTAATATCAAAGTTGGCCGCATCAGATTTATCAAGAAGATCTTCGATAAAGCGATGGCCGACCATACCGTTACCGATAATTGCGAGTCTGACTTTGCTCATTTTTGCCTCGATTTCTTTTCTATTACCGCCTACCTTAACGATTCAGCAACCCCGCTTATTGATGTAAATCAAATTCACCTTTATATACTCCTTAAGGGGTATATTGCTGATTTGTATAAATTTTCTTAAGTCACGGAATTGTCTGATATTTCATGTTTGTGCAAAAAATAGACAAAATGAACGGGTTTATAGAAATAGATGCACGTAGCGGGGGAAGAGAGGAAAAGGCCGGACGACGATAGTGCCGTCCGGCATTAGCAATTAATGAGAGGTCAGGGTGTTATGCTGACGGTGACGGCTGACGAAACCTAACAGGAAGCACATCACAAAGACGACAGCGTACAGACCGTTTGCTGTAAGCAGTGCCGCCTGCGGACCGCTATGTTCAACAATCGGGCCGGTAACCACAAAGGTCAACATAGTACCGATGGTTCCGCAGGTCAGGACAAAGTTAACCAGTTTTGGCGACGGTACTTTGGTCTGCTGTGAACCCAGGGTGATGATGGTGGTATAGATCGCGCTGGAGAAGAAGCCCAGAGCGAGAATTGACCACGCCATATGTGCTGGTGTTCCGGTGTTAAAGACGTACATCAGAATCGCAGCCAGACCAGCCAGTACGGTCAGAATGCGTTGCAAATCAAAGAAGCGAAGAATAAAGCTGAACGCCCACATGCCGACCATGTATGACATCCAGAAGTTACTCACCAGCGTGCCCGCGTCGTTCAGGCTCATGCCCAGGCCTTTGGCATACTCAGGCACCCAGGAGATAAAACCTAACTGACCGAGGATGTAGCACAGCGCCGCAACAGAGAGAAACAGTACGCCGATCCCCCACTTTTCTTTCTCTACCGGAGCATCCGTTTTTGGCGCATGTTTGCCCAGCGCCGGGAACTCACAGCCGAAGGTCAGAATAAAAATAGCGACATACACCAGCCCGATGCAGGCATAAACCCAGTACCACTCAATGCTGCGCGCCAGTAGAAACGCGGCGATCATTGGGAAAATCATCCCAGCCATACTGAAGAAGGAGTCGGTAAATAACAGGCGGGAACCGCGCTGACGCCCTTCATACATTTGTGTTACCAGGAATGTACCAATCGACATGGTGATGCCGCTGACCACCCCGAGAATGAACATCGCCGCCGAGAACAGCGCCAGGCTGTGGCTGAACATCAAACCGGCAACCGCCAGCACCATCAGGAGAAAGCCAAAACGTAACTGCGTTTTCAACGGGACGATTTCCATCAGCCAGGCGTTGAGGAAGATAGAGATTAAAATGCCGGCGTTGAGGAAGGTGAAGGTGTTACTCATACTGGAAACAGGCAGATTGAAATAATCGGCGATATTTCCCATCACCATCCCGGTGACAATAACCAACGCACCAGTCAGTGCGTAGGAGAGAAAGCTAATCCATGTGAGCTTGATGCGATTGCTGTTAGTCATGATTGGCCTGCGTTCAAAAATAAAATGGCATAGCGGGATATGCCGCGAGCGGGCGATTTTAGGTGATTTTGTGATCTGTTTAAATGTTTTATTGCAATCGGTTGCTAAATTGCATTTTAAGAGGTGATTTTGATCACGGAATAAAAAGTGATCGTCAGGTTACATATATTTCAGATACGTAAAATTAGGTAAAGGGATGGCCTTGTTCTTGAAGGCTATTTAGAATCTCTTCACTTGCTTTTTTTCTGCTCTGTTTGTTAAGGAAATCTCATGTTCAAATCGACCCTGGCGGCGATGGCTGCTGTTTTCGCTCTTTCTGCTCTTTCTCCCGCAGCAATGGCAGCGAAAGGGGACCCGCACGTATTGTTGACAACCTCAGCTGGTAACATCGAACTGGAGCTGGATAAACAAAAAGCGCCAGTGTCTGTGCAAAACTTTGTCGATTATGTGAACAGCGGTTTTTATAACAACACTACCTTTCACCGCGTCATTCCTGGCTTTATGATTCAGGGCGGCGGTTTCACCGAGCAGATGCAGCAGAAAAAACCAAACCCGCCAATCAAAAATGAAGCCGATAACGGCCTGCGCAACACGCGTGGCACCATCGCGATGGCGCGTACCGCTGACAAAGACAGCGCCACCAGCCAGTTCTTTATCAACGTTGCCGATAACGCCTTCCTTGACCATGGTCAGCGTGATTTCGGTTACGCGGTATTTGGTAAAGTGGTGAAAGGCATGGACGTTGCCGATAAGATTTCCCAGGTGCCGACTCATGACGTTGGTCCGTACCAGAATGTGCCGTCAAAACCGGTAGTTATCCTTTCCGCTAAAGTCCTGCCGTAATGATTTTTCGCGGGGGCAATCTTGCC
>OGLZ01000535.1_pt1 | contig 28610 bp, 16 predicted proteins | sample 1572991 | NCBI WGS metagenome assembly OGLZ01 (sample SAMEA2581893, study PRJEB24529) | metagenome | biome: Human gut stool | place: China | collected 2011 | reverse complement strand
ATTATCTGACGCATGGCGATTTGCTGAATGGCGGTACCTTGAGGTTTGATATGGGCAGCCAGCCTAATATGAAGAGAGGTACGCAGCCGGAAGATTATCCTTATTCTTTCTCGAATGAACTGAAGAAGTAAAGAATAGTAATAATATAGTAAGAAAAGGGTTGCCTCGAAAATAAGTTGATGTATCATTTTGTTATTTACTATCTGTATTATAGGTGTTTTTCTTGAATCAGGTGGGAATAATTATTTACTTCGTTAGTAATATTGAGCAAAATGATATATCAACTTGTTTTCGGGGTAACTCTTTTTTTTAGGATTAATGATAAAAAAGATACTTTTTCAGTAAGTGTATTTTCATTGTCTGTTGTTTTATATAGGAATGCGAGAGAATGAATCTCTCGAAGTAATTTATTGTATAACCTATAAATTGTGTTTATGAAAGACAATTATGCTTTTCGGAGTTCGACGTTCATGCGGGCTTTATTAGTTTTGTTGTTCATGGCAGTTTCTATCCAGTGGGGCTTTGCCCAGTTAAACCTGAATGTGTCTCGTGGCACATTGGGGACAGTCATTGAACAAATCAAGTCTCAATCCAAGTATCAATTTTTTTATGACGACAAGCTGGCTGCGCTGTCAGTAGAAAACGTTAAAGTGAACAATGTATCCATTGAAGATGCTTTGAATGTTATTCTCAAGGGGAAGAACATTTCGTATAAAGTGGAGGACAACATCGTTTATCTTTCAGAAAAGACCGCTACTTCACAAGAAGGTAAGCAACAGGGGAAAGAGAGGACTATTACCGGAGTCGTATCAGATGATATGGGGCCTCTGATTGGTGTGAACGTATTGGTAAAAGGTACCAGCAATGGTTGTATTACAGACCTGGACGGTAACTTTACGTTGACCACTACAGAAGCGAATCCGGTACTTGTATTCTCTTATATCGGTTATAAGTCGCAGGAAATTTCGGCGACCGGTTCAGCTTCCATTAATGTACTGATGCAGAATGACACGCAGATGATTGAAGAAGTGGTGGTCACTGCCCTCGGTATCAAGCGATCGGAAAAGGCATTGTCCTACAATGTACAGCAGGTGAATACGGATGCCATTACTTCCAATAAAGACGCCAACTTTGTAAATTCATTGAGTGGTAAGGTAGCGGGTGTGAACATCAATGCTTCTTCATCCGGTGTAGGTGGTGTATCAAAGGTAGTGATGCGTGGTACGAAATCTATCATGCAGTCTTCCAATGCACTTTATGTTATTGACGGTGTGCCTATTTTCTCTGGCCGTGGTACTGCCGGAGGTAAGGAGTTCGACTCCCAGGGATCTTCAGAACCGATTGCCGATATCAACCCGGAAGACATCGAGTCAATGTCAGTCCTGACTGGTGCCGCCGCTGCTGCCTTGTATGGTTCGGAAGCTGCCAACGGTGCCATTGTCATTACTACAAAGAAAGGTAAAGAAGGTAAGGTGAGCCTTACTGTCAGCAGTAATACTGAATTCACCAATCCGTTTGTGATGCCGAGCTTCCAAAACCGTTACGGTACGGGAACCGGTGGTGTGATGAGCACTTCAGGAGCCATGAGCTGGGGAGCGCCTTTGTCTGCAGCCAATAACTACAATTACAGCCCGAGAGATGATTATTTCCAGACGGGTATTGTAGGAACAGAGAGCATTTCTTTGTCAACCGGTACAGAGAAAAACCAGACGTATGCATCGGCTGCTGCTGTAAACTCCAAGGGTATTGTTCCCAACAACAAATACAACCGTTACAACTTTACGGTACGTAACACCACTACTTTCCTGGACGACAAGATGACTCTGGATTTCGGTGCAAGCTATATTCTGCAGAATGACCAGAACATGACGAACCAGGGTACTTACAACAACCCGTTGGTGGGTGCTTATTTGTTCCCGCGCAGCAACGACTGGTCTGATATCAGCATGTATGAGCGCTATGACGCTGCCCGTAAAATTTATACGCAATACTGGCCGGTAGGTGACGAAGGTATGGTAATGCAGAATCCTTATTGGATTAACTACCGCAATCTGCGCCAGAACAAGAAGGACCGCTATATGCTGAATGCCGGTTTGAGCTATAAGATTCTGGACTGGCTGACTGTTTCAGGACGTGTACGTTTGGATAACTCCAACAATGATTATACAGAAAAGTTCTATGCTTCTACCAATACACAGCTCACCGAGAGCTCTTCACGAGGTCTTTATGGTATTACCAAGACGCAGGACAAACAGTTGTATGCAGACTTCCTGGTGAGTATCAACAAATATTTCGGTGAAGATTGGTCACTCCAGGCCAACGTCGGTGGTTCATTCTCCGATATACGTTCGGATGCAATGAAAACACGTGGTCCGATTGCTGATGGTGGCGATGCCTTCAGCGGCGAACCGGTAGGTTTGACCAACTACTTTGCCATCCAGAACCTGAGTGCCAGCAAGACACAGCGTTTGCAGGAAGGATGGCGTGAACAGACCCAGTCTCTCTTCGCTTCGGCTGAGCTTGGTTACAAGAACACTTACTTCTTGACGCTGACCGGACGTAACGACTGGCCTTCACAGCTGGCAGGTCCCAACTCCAACAGCAAATCATTCTTCTATCCTTCAGTCGGTGGTTCTGTTGTACTGTCTGAGCTAATGCCTAACTTGAACAAAGATTATCTTTCTTTTATAAAGGTTCGTGGTTCATGGGCATCTGTTGGTAGTGCTTTCTCCAGATATTTGGCTAATCCCCACTATGAATGGAATTCAAGTTCCGGCCAGTGGAGTATCACGACCCAATATCCGTTGTACAATTTGAAACCTGAACGTACCAATTCTTGGGAAATCGGTTTGAACATGCGTTTCCTCAAGAACTTTGAATTGGACGTGACATATTACAATGCCAAGACTATGAACCAGACATTCAACCCGCAGTTGCCTGTCAGCGGTTGGTCGGCTATGTATATCCAGACTGGTGCCGTACGTAACTCCGGTATTGAGTTGTCGCTGAATTACAAGAATACCTGGAAAGATTTTACATGGGATACCGGTATAACCTTCTCCAGTAACAAGAATAAAATCCTGACTTTGGCAGACAATGCCATCAATCCCGTTACCGGTGAGCTGTTCTCTTTGAGCACGTTGAATATGGGTGGCTTAGGTGATGCCCGCTTCTTGCTGAAAGAAGGTGGGAGCATGGGTGACCTTTACTCACTGCGAGATATGAAACGTGATGCCAATGGACAGATTTTTGTGGACCAAAATGGAACGGTTGCTACGGAAGCCATAACGGACCCGGATAAATACATCAAGTTGGGAAGCGTACTTCCTAAAGGTAATTTGGCTTGGCGTAATAACTTCATTTGGAAGAATTTCACAGCAGGTTTCTTGATTTCAGCCCGTTTGGGTGGTGTGGTTTACTCACGTACACAAGCTATGTTGGACTATTACGGTGTGTCCGAGGCTTCTGCCGATGCACGTGATTTAGGTTACGTGTTGGTGAATGGTAGAGATAAGGTAAACCCCGAAACATGGTACGGTGTAGTAGGTAGCGGCACGTCTGTTCCCCAATACTACACTTATTCTGCTACCAATGTTCGTCTGCAGGAAGTATCTTTGGGTTACACCATCCCCAGAAAGTTGTTGAATGATGTGTGCGATATCAAGGTTTCGTTGGTAGGCCGCAACTTGTGGATGATTTACAGCAAGGCTCCTTTCGATCCCGAAAGTGTAGCTTCTACCGATAACTTTTATCAGGGAATAGACTATTTCATGATGCCGGCTTTGCGTAACATCGGCTTTAGCTTGAGCTTTAAATTTTAATACCAAACGATATGAAAAAGAAAAATATTATAAATAAATTGATTGTTGCTCCGTTGGTTATGGGCTTTATGTCCTGTACCGGCAATTATATGGATATCAACTCCAATCCTTATCAACCGGGTGATTTGACTCCGGATGATTATGCACTGGGTTCTGCCATGAGTAACTTGGCAAGTACGGTTATCTCATCAGATGTCAATACGGCACAGTTTACTGATTGTTTGTTGGGTGGACCGTTGGGAGGTTATTTTGCCGATTCAAATGCCGGCTGGTCCAATACAATATCCAATTTTAATGCTACAAATGACTGGACGCGTGTGTTCTTGATAAGTGACCGTATCATTTCAACACTTTACGGTAACTTGAGCACAGTGAAACAAGTATCGGAGAATACCAATAATCCGGTTCCTTATGCCATTGCTCAAATCATAAAGGTTGCTGCCATGAGTCGCGTGACTGATGCGTATGGTCCTATTCCTTATTCTAAAATCGGTCAGGATGGCAAGATTACCATTCCTTATGATACGCAGGAAGAAGTATATAACGCATTCTTCAAGGAACTGGACGAATCCATCGAGGTGCTGACTGAAAACAGAAATGCGGCGTTGGTTGCTTCTGCAGATTTCGTGTACAGTGGTAATGTACAGAAGTGGGTGAAGTTTGCCAATTCATTGAAACTGCGTTTGGCTATCCGTATTGCCAATGTAAGCCCTGCTAAGGCTAAAGAAATGGCTGAAAGTGCAGTGAATCACGAGTTGGGTCTGATTGAAACAAATGCAGACAATGCTACATGGAAGTATTTCGGTACAATTAGCAATCCGTTGTTTGTGGCAGTACGTTACAATGAAGAAGCTTCAGGTGGTGATACCCATCCTGCTGCCGACATCATCTGCTACATGAACGGTTACAACGACAATCGTCGTGCCAGCTATTTTGAGGAATCAAAATGGCCTGGAGAGACTTATGTAGGATTACGTCGCGGTATCAACCTCAGTAAGATGAAGGAGTATTTCATCAATTATTCACGTGTGAAGATTTCCTCTTCTGATCCCGTGCTTTGGATGAATGCGGCAGAAGTTGCTTTTTTGCGTGCTGAAGCCACTGCAATCTATGGTTTCAACATGAAAGGAACCGCTGCTGATTTTTATGAACAAGGTGTCCGTCTCTCTTTCGAACAGTGGGGAGCTACCGGTGTAGACAGCTATCTGGCTGATGAAAGCAGTGTACCTGCTCTTTACAAAGATCCCGCCGGTCTTAATACTTATGAAAAGAACCTTTCAGCCATTACTGTCAAGTGGAATGAAGGGGCATCCAAGGAAGAAAAACAGGAACGTATCATTACCCAGAAGTGGATTGCGAATTGGCCGTTAGGTAACGAAGCTTGGGCTGACTATCGCCGTACAGGCTATCCCAAACTGTTGCCTGCAACCAGTGAAGGTAACTTGAGTGGTGGAATTGTTGATAGCGAGAAAGGTGCACGCCGTATGCCTTATCCTTCTGAAGAATATACAAGTAATACTGAAAACGTGCAAGAGGCAGTAAACAGCTATCTGGGTGGACCGGACAACATGGCTACTGACGTATGGTGGGCACGCAAATAATAACAATAAATGCTGAATAATTATGAAATTATATAAGAAATCATTCAAAGGAATCGCGCTGGCAGCTTTTTCCGTATTGGCATTGTCTGCCTGCTCCGACTGGACGGATTCAGAGAGTATTAAACTGAAAGAACCCGGAATCGACGAACAGTCTCCCGAACTGTATGCCAAGTATCTGAAGAACTTGCAGGAATACAAGAATTCTGACCATAAGATTGTATACGGCTGGTTTGATAATAGTGAGAAAGTTCCTTTCAGCCGCGGGCAGCACATGTCGGATGTTCCCGACAGCCTGGACGTAATTATCGCAACTACTCCCGATTTGGCGGAATTCGAATTGGAAGATATTGCAAATGTACATGAGAAGGGAACGAAAGTATTCTATTCCATCAGCTATGACAATATCTTGAAGGAACATACCGACAAGGTGAAGGAAGGAACAGAAACATCTGCATTCTCGGCTTATCTGTCGGCTGAGTTGAACAGACTGATAGCTCTTGAAGCACCTTTCGACGGTATTGTAGCCGAGTATCGTGGCAGCAATCCTATCTACATGTCCGAAGCTGACAAAGCTGAAGCAAAGGCAAATCAGGATACCTTCTTCAGTGTGATGTCCAACTGGAAGAGTGCCAATTCAGGTAAGCAACTGGTGTTCCAGGGGTATCCTGCCAACCTGATAGGCCAGTCTGTGCTCTCTTCTTGTGACCATATCATCTTGATTACAAATGATGTCACGGATGTTGCCCAACTGGGGATAGAAGCGCTTCAGGCCTTGATGGCAGACGGTGTTCTGGCTGACCGCTTCATTGTATCGGCATCTACCGTCTCTCTGGATACAACAGATAAGACTACCGGATATTACAATGCTTTGAGAGCTCTGTCGGAAGCTGCTTATTGGGTGACAGAACCGTCTGCAGAGTTTACAAAAGCTGGTCTGGCTATTGAGAACATGCAGAATGATTATTACAATGCTACCAATACCTATCAATACGTGAGAGAAGCTATCAATATTATGAATCCTGCTCCTAAAAAATAAAAGAATATCATGAAACTGAAAAGTATATATTTAGTATCGATGGCATTATTGGCAGGTGTATTTGCTGCTTGTAATGATAATGACGTTGAGAATTTCGATAATCAGGTGTATATCAACGGCTCGGCGATGACCAGTACTGTGTTGTTGAAAAACACTGTTTCCGATACGGAAGGTTCATTCCGGATTTCAATGGCCCGTCCTGAATCGCAGGATATAACTATTGCCTTGAAGGCGGACCCTTCACTGGTAGCTACTTATAACGCTACCTATTATGACACAGCCGAGGCTCTGCCGGAAAACTATTATACGGTAGAAACTCCGCAGGCTACCATTTTGGCCGGTGCTGTCATTTCAGACGACATCACTGTCAGCTTCAAGAACTTGACGGAGCTGGACCGTGAGAAGGTATATGTATTGCCGGTTACGGTAGACCAGGCAAGCATCGGAGTCTTGAAGAGCTCCGGTACCATGTACTACGTGCTGAAGGGTGCTGCATTGATTAATACGGTTCCTGATATTACCAAGAATCTGGTTTACGTAACTTGGACCAATCCGGATGTTGCCAATAATATGAATAAACTGACGGCAGAAGCGTTGATTCGCGTAAGCAAGTTCGACAAGATGCTGACTTCCATTATGGGTATCGAAGGTAAGTTCCTGCTCCGCATCGGTGATGCCGGAATTCCTCAAAACCAGTTGCAGGTGGCTACAAGTAGCGGCAATGTGACCGATGAGAGTCTGGTTATTCCGACAAACGAATGGACACATATCGCTGTGACCTACGATGCGGATGCAAAAACAGTTATAATCTACATCAATGGTAAGAATATGCTGGAGACTACTTTGGACTGCGGAGTCGTGAACTGGGGCCAGACCATGACCGATGAAGGTAACGGATTCTGGATTGGCCATTCATACAATCGTGACCGTTGGTTGGAAGGTAATATCTCAGAGGTGCGTATCTGGAACAAGGTGTTGACATCAGCAGAAATCAATGCAAAGGACCACTTCTACCAGGTAGAGCCGGATGCTGACGGACTGGTTTCTTACTGGAAGTTCGATGAGGGCGCCGGTACTGCCATTCACGATTATAGCGGAAATGAGAACAATGCTACTGCAGTGGAATCATTGACTTGGACTGCTGTGGAACTGCCCGCTAAATAATTTAGTTATACCTTAATTCAAATAAAAAGATATTGATTATGAAATATATGAATCATGTAAAATCAGGCTTGCTGGCAATGGCTTTTGCATGTGCAGGAATATGCTTCACCGGTTGTGAAGATGATGTTGTCATCAACACCGGCAACAGTGACAAGCTGGATACTGTGGATGGCGTGTATGGCTATGTAAAGTCTGCCGCCGGTGCACGTGAACTTACTCCGATTTCTGTTTTTGGCGACAAGGTTGCTACCGGACATCTCTATTTTGAACTGAGCAAAGCTGCAGAGCAGGATGTTACGGTGACCTTCAAAGTGGACGAAGACGTTTTGGAGGCTTACAATAAGAAGAATGGAACAAGCTATAAAATGTATCCCGCCGATAAGCTGAGCCTGGCGAACGGTGGAACTGCCACTATCAAGGCGGGCGAACAGAAGTCGGCTTCTGTGGAACTGAATATCAATGCCGGAGGCACAATCGGACAGACTTATGCTGTTGCCGTTTCTGCATCTGCCAATAACGGTGTGGAAGTTTCTACAAACAATCAGGAATATATTTACTTGGTAAAGCCTTTGGCTGCTATTCCTGAGAGTATCAGTAAGGGTGATATACTTACACATTGCTTTGTGGAAGTAAATGACGAGAACATCTTGAATATGGGTGAATATACCATGAAGAGCAACGGAAAGCCTTTCTTTGATGTAGTCAGCATTTTTGCTGCCAACATCAATGTGGATAGCAAGACCGGTCGCGTACATGTTTTCTGCAATGACCAGGTTTCCTTCTTGCTGAGAAATGCGGATAAGTTCATCCGTCCTTTGCAGGCTAAGGGCATTAAGGTGGCTATGACTATTCTTGGCAACCATGACGAGGCTGGTATGGGTAACCTTTCGGAAGCTGCCGCCAAAGACTTTGCCAAGGAACTGAAAGCTTACTTGGATATCTATGGCTTGGATGGTATTGACTTTGATGATGAGTACACCAGCTACAACAACTCCAATCCCAGCCCCGGCTTCGAAACACGCTCACGTGCCAACTTCGCGCGTTTGGTTTATGAGTGCCGCCAGGTATTTGGCAACAAGTTGATTGGTGTGTATGAATATGGTTCGCTCGACTCTCCAGACGGTGAGGTAGAGGGTATGAAGGTAGGTGACATTGTGGACTATATGACCTACGGTTACTACCAGAATCAGAATCCCGAGGGAGCCTTTGGCCGTGAAGAGTCTCATTTTGAGAACCTGCCCAAATCCAAGTATGCTCCGCTGCCTTGGAAGATTAATGATGAGTTGAACGGAGGTTGGAGTGGATTTGACAAGAGCAAATTCCAGAAAGTGAAAGACGAAGGTTATGGCATTCAGATGTTCTACAATCCCAAACCGCTGGTGTATCAGTATTATACGTTGCTTTCGGAAATAAGTAAAGTACTTTTTGATGATGAAGTGGAGTGGAGCGGCAAGTACTGGAGCCGTATCGGTGAAGCTTATCAGGGCAAAATGTTGGGTTATGAAGATTTGGTCGGCGAGTGGAAAGTAACTTCCAGTAACTCTCTCTTTACCTATGTGGATGAAGAAGGCAATCCTCGCTGGTGGGATTGGAAAGGCAGTCAGGAGTTTGAGAAGAATGTAATTATAGAGAAGGATGAAGAAGGTACCGGATATGTGGTTTACAACTGGGGTACTTTCCCCGAAATCACCGGTAAGTATCCGATGCATTGCGATTACTATAACGGTGCACTGCTCATCTATCCGCAAACCATTCATGAGGGCGATGCTGAAGACCCTGCTACCTACAAGATGCATTTCGGTACTTACAGCAAGAATTTCCAGTGGAAAGCATATCCTAACTATGATGATTACTATATGGATGGTGCTATTGCTCCTAACGGTGATATGCATATCTATGGCTTGGGCAACAGATGGGCTATCAATCCCTATAAGTATGTAGGCGGTGAGATTGAGACCGACATCTTCCCCGATGTTCCTTACTTCGTGAGTGAGAACTATACGATGAAGAAGGTACGCTGATGCCGTGTTTTCCGTAAACTGAGGTTTCGGAAAACGGATGCTTGAACCTTTTCATACATGAAACAAAGGAGGGCTTTGCTCAAAGTAATAGGGCGGCCCTCCTCAAGCATTCTCATATAACAAGATTCTATTATGAAGCTATACACCTACTTATACAATAAACAATATGAAGAAAAACATGAAATCTAGTTCCATACTGTTGGGCGGACTTTTTCTGCTGGGGGCGGTTTGCAGCTGTACCCAGACGGCACCGGACTATGCGTCTTACGTCAATCCGTTCATCGGTACGGGTGGACATGGGCATACCTATCCCGGAGCGGTAGTTCCCAACGGGATGATTCAGCCCAGCCCCGACACGCGTATCTACGAGTGGGATGCCTGCTCCGGATATTACTATGCAGATACTACTATCAACGGATTTTCACATACCCACGTCAGCGGTACGGGTTGTGCCGATTACGGGGATGTGCTGCTGATGCCCACTGTAGGTCGGCAGGATTACCACTCCATGGGCTCGAAGAGCCAGCAGATGGCGTACGCCTCTGCCTTTTCCCACGAGAATGAAACAGCCGAACCGGGATATTATTCCGTATTTTTGGACCGCTACGGGGTGAAAGCCGAACTGACCTCTACCAAACGTGCGGCGATTCATCGCTATACCTTCCCGAAAGCGGAAGATGCAGGTTTTATCCTCGACCTGGATTACAGTATCCAGCGCCAGAAGAATGAACAGATGGAGCTGGAAGTAATCAGCGATACTGAAATCCGTGGACGCAAGAAGACTGTATATTGGGCTTTCGACCAGTATATCAACTTCTATGCCAAGTTCTCCAAACCATTCACCTATACGCTGGTCACGGACTCCATGGCATTGGACGAAGGCGGTCCGCTTCTGCCTACAGCTAAAGCTTTACTGCAATTCCAGACGGAGCCCAATGAAGAGGTATTGGTAAAGGTAGGTGTGTCTGCCGTGGATATGGACGGTGCCCGCAAGAATGTGGAAGCCGAAATCTCCGGATGGGATTTTGACGGTGTGCGCCGTGCTGCCCGCCAGCAGTGGAACACTTATCTTTCCAAGATTGACATCGATACGAAGGACAACGACCAGCGTACCATGTTCTACACGGCACTTTACCACACGGGTATGCAGCCCAACTTGTTTACCGATGCTGACGGACGTTACTTTGGTATGGACTTGAAGCCCCATCAAGGCAGGGTGGACGAGCCTATCTACACCATTTTCTCTTTATGGGACACTTTCCGTGCCTATCATCCGCTGATGACGATTATTGATCCTGAACTGAACGAGGCTTTCATCCGTTCGCTCATCCAGAAGTCCCGCGAGGGCGGCGTCCTGCCTATGTGGGAACTGGCCGGAAACTATACGGGTACCATGATTGGTTATCATGCAGCCTCCCTCATAGCGGATTCTTATGTAAAGGGATACCGTAACTTCGACGTGCAGGAGGCTTACAAGGCTTGCCTCCGTACGGCAGAATACGATACGACGGGTATTATCACCCATCCTTTGGTTGTGCCGCATCTGATGCCGCAGGCCAAGTACTGGAAGAACAAGATTGGCTATGTGCCTTGCGATAAAGACAATGAATCTGTGGCTAAAGCTTTGGAATATGCTTACGATGACTGGTGTATCTCCGTACTGGCAGGTGCCTTGGACGACGAAGCCAACCGCGATAAGTATGCGGCCTTTGCCGAGGGATATAAAGTTTATTTCGATCCGAGTACCCGCTTCATGCGCGGACTGGACAGTGAGGGCAACTGGCGTACGCCTTTCAACCCCCGCGCTTCCAATCACCGTAATGATGACTATTGCGAAGGTACGGCATGGCAGTGGACTTGGTTCGTTCCCCACGATGTGGACGGACTGGTGGAACTGATGGGAGGACGCGACGCCTTCATCGGCAAGTTGGATTCTCTGTTCACGGCCGATTCCAAGCTGGAAGGTGAATCGACCTCGGTGGATATTTCCGGTCTGATAGGCCAGTATGCCCACGGCAATGAGCCAAGCCATCACATTGCCCATCTCTACAACTACGTAGGCCAGCCCTGGCGTACGCAGGAGATTGTGGATGAGGTGCTGCATACGCTTTACTTCAACAACCCCGACGGACTTTCGGGCAATGAAGACTGCGGACAGATGTCTGCATGGTACATTCTGAATGCGATGGGCTTCTATCAGGTATGCCCCGGCAAGCCGGTATATTCCATCGGACGCCCGCTGTTCAACGAGGCGACCGTTCATCTGAAAGACGGCAAGTCGTTCAAGGTGATAGCCCACAACAACAGCCGCGACAACAAGTATGTGCGGAGCATTGTGCTGAACGGCAATAAGTTGGAGACTCCATTCTTCACGCATCAGGATATAGTGGACGGCGGTACGCTGGAGCTGACTATGGGCAGTGAACCGTTGAAGTGACACAGATAATATACAGAAGGGATGAGCCGAAAAAATCATAATCCTATATCGTGGGTCCCCACCGTATATTTCGCCATGGGATTGCCGTTCGTGGTGCTGAACATGGTTTCTGTGCTGATGTTCAAGGGGATGGGTATCGGTGACGCGCAGATTGCTCTGTGGACGTCGCTCATCATGATGCCCTGGACGCTGAAGTTCCTTTGGAGTCCGTTCCTTGAAATGTTCAAGACGAAGAAGTTTTTCGTGGTACTGACGCAGATGGTTACCGGAGCAGGTTTTGCTCTGGTGGCTTTGGCGTTGCAGTTACCGTTCTTTTTTGCGATATGCATTGCGCTGCTGGCAGTGATTGCTTTCAGCGGAGCCACGCACGATGTGGCTACGGATGGTGTCTACATGTCGGAACTGAACAAGCAGGACCAGGCCAAGTATATCGGTTGGCAGGGAGCCTTCTACAATATAGCGAAGATTGTGGCGTCCGGCGGGCTGGTCTGGCTGGCAGGTGCCTTGCTGGTAGGTTTCGGTGGGGTGGAGGGTGCCACAGAGGCAGTCCGCCACGAGGCTACCCGGCATGCATGGATGACGGTGATGCTGATATTGGCGGCGGTGATGCTGCTGCTTGGCTTCTACCACATGCGCATGCTGCCATCGGGCGGTGCGGCCGCATCCGGCGCCAAGTCGGCAAGAGAGACGTGGGAGCAGTTGGTGGCGGTAATCAAGGATTTCTTCTTGAAGAAGCACATCTGGTACTATATAGCGTTCATTATCCTTTATCGCCTTGCCGAGGGTTTTGTCATGAAGATTGTCCCCCTTTTCCTGAAGGCGGAGCGTTCGGCAGGCGGCTTGGGACTGAATGAGCAGCAGATAGGTTTGTACTACGGCACTTATGGGGCGGCAGCCTTTGTGCTGGGGTCACTGTTGGCAGGCTATTACATTTCGCACCGGGGATTGCAGCGGACGCTGTTCTCTCTGTGCTGCATCTTCAATCTGCCTTTTGTGGCGTATACCCTGCTTGCCATGTACCAGCCGGAAAGCGGGTTGCTGATAGGTAGTGCCATCGTGCTCGAGTACTTCGGTTATGGTTTTGGTTTTGTGGGACTGACCTTGTTCATGATGCAGCAGGTGGCGCCGGGAAAGCACCAGATGGCACATTATGCCTTTGCTTCGGGCATCATGAATCTGGGTGTGATGTTGCCGGGGACAATCAGCGGCTTTGTCAGTGACTGGTTGGGGTACGAGGCGTTCTTTACCTTCACGCTGTTTGCCACCATTCCGGCGTTCCTCATTACGTACTTCATACCGTTTACGTATGCCGATGAGAAGAAACAACAATAACCAATTAATAATATAGAGCAATTATGAGCAACAAAATCACAATGCCTTGGGAAGAACGGCCGGCAGGCTGTAAGGATGTAATGTGGCGTTATTCGGAGAATCCCGTAATAGACCGCTACCATATTCCGTCTTCGAACAGCATTTTCAACAGTGCGGTGGTTCCGTTTAAGGATGGTTATGCCGGTGTGTTCCGTTGTGACAACCGGGCGGTGCAGATGAATATCTTTGCCGGTTTCAGCAAGGACGGCATCCACTGGGAAATAGAGCATGAGCCAATCAAGTTCAAGGCCGGGAATACGGACATGATAGAGTCCGAATATAAATACGATCCGCGCGTGACATGGATTGAGGACCGCTACTGGATTACGTGGTGCAACGGCTACTACGGCCCCACCATCGGCATCGGCTATACTTTCGATTTCAAAGAGTTCTTCCAGTGCGAGAATGCTTTCTTGCCTTTCAACCGCAACGGTGTGTTGTTGCCTCAGAAGTTCGATGGCAAATATGCGCTCTTGAGCCGTCCCAGCGATAGCGGACATACTCCTTTTGGCGACATCTACATTAGCTTCAGCCCTGACATGAAATTCTGGGGCGAACACCGCCATGTGATGGCTCCTACGCCTTTCCCCGAAAGTGCCTGGCAGTGTACCAAGATAGGGGCAGGTTCGGTACCGTTCCTCACGGACGAGGGTTGGCTGATGTTCTATCATGGCGTGATAACCACTTGTAACGGTTTCCGTTACTCCATGGGAGCAGCTATTCTGGATAAGGACAATCCTGCCAAGTTGCTCTACCGCACCCGTGAGTATCTGCTTGCGCCTGCTGCTCCTTATGAGTTGCAAGGTGATGTTCCCAACGTGGTGTTCCCTTGCGCAGCGTTGCAAGATGGAGAACGTGTAGCTGTATACTACGGTGCAGCCGATACGGTAGTGGGGCTTGCCTTTGGGTATATCCGCGAGATTCTGGAGTTCACGAAGCGCACAAGTATTTTGTAAGTACCAAGCAGTTGGCAGGCGCTCGGTATTGCTGAAAAGCGCCTGCCGTAACTGCCTTATACTTAGTGTAATATCACTGCAAAGATACTGCATGCTTTTTGCAGTGCTACTGCAAAGCCGTTGCAGCGCCACTGCAAAGCTGATGCAGCGTCACTGCAAAACTGTTGCAGCGCTACTGCAAAGTAGTTTGCAGTGTCACTGCAGACCGTTTGCAATAACTTTGCAGAGTGCATGCAATGACACCGGCATGGGTAGCGTGCTCACTAACTAATAAAGAACAAATCCTTACTATATTATGAAACGACTGATTACTTTCTGTATCATCTCCTTTGGAATGCTCACGGCATCTATGGCTGCGGAGAAGCATCCTGCGGACTATGTGAATCCTTTTGTCGGTACCACTAACTTCGGTACCACGAATCCGGGAGCCGTCTGTCCCAATGGAATGATGTCCGTAGTGCCCTTCAACGTGATGGGTTCGGAGGACAACAAATACGATAAAGATGCCCGCTGGTGGTCCACTCCCTATGAGTATCACAATTGTTTCTTCACCGGATACTCGCATGTCAATTTGAGCGGTGTGGGCTGTCCGGAATTGGGTTCTCTGCTGCTGATGCCCACTACGGGAGAGCTGTCCGTAGATTATAAGGAATATGGAAGCCGCTATAAGGACGAGCAGGCATCCCCCGGATATTACAGCAACTTCCTGACCCGCTACAATGTGAAGACGGAAGTGACGGCAACTCCTCGCACGGGTGTGGCGCGTTTCACCTTTCCTGCCGGGCAGAGCCATGTGCTGCTGAACCTGGGCGAAGGCCTGACCAATGAATCGGGAGCTTTTCTGCGCCAGACGGGTAAATGCGAGTTTGAAGGTATGAAGCTGCTGGGTACTTTCTGCTACAACCCACAAGCCGTTTTTCCCATCTACTTTGTGATGCGTGTCAACAAGCAGCCCGCCGCTTCGGGCTACTGGAAGAAGCAGCGCCCCATGACCGGTGTAGAGGCCGAATGGGACCCCGATAACGGACGCTACAAACTTTACACCCGCTACCAGAAGGAACTGGCGGGAGATGATATCGGCGCCTATCTTACATTCGATACCGAAGAAGGCGAGCAGGTGGAAGTACAGATGGGAGTCTCTTTTGTGAGCATGGAGAATGCCCGCCTCAATCTGGATACCGAGCAGCAGGGAAAGAACTTCGGTCAAGTGCTGGAAGAAGCCCGTCGCCGCTGGAACGATGACCTTTCGCGCATCCTTGTAGAAGGAGGTACGGAGGAACAGAAAACCGTTTTTTATACGGCACTCTATCATACGCTGATACATCCCAATATCCTGCAGGATGTGAACGGGGAATATCCCGCTATGGAGAGTGATAAGATTTTGACTACCCAAGGCGACCGTTATACCGTCTTTTCTTTGTGGGACACTTACCGCAATGTGCACCAGCTTCTTACGCTGGTATATCCCGAACGGCAATTGCAGATGGTGCGCTCCATGCTCGACATGTACCGCGAACACGGCTGGCTTCCCAAATGGGAACTCTACGGACGTGAGACGCTGACCATGGAAGGTGACCCTTCCATTCCCGTCATCGTCGACACCTGGCTGAAAGGTCTGCGCGACTTTGATATAGAACTGGCCTACGAAGCCATGCGCAAGGGAGCCACCCTGCCGGGAGCGGAGAATCTGCTCCGACCGGACAATGACGACTACGTGTCATTGGGATATGTGCCCCTGCGGGAGCAGTATGACAATTCCGTTTCACATGCCCTGGAATACTATATTGCCGACAATGCCTTGTCGCGCATAGCCGCTGCGCTTGGCAAGAAGGAGGATGCCCGTCTGTTCCACGAACGTTCGCTGGGCTACAAGCATTATTACTGTAAGGAGTACGGTACTTTCCGTCCTATCCTGCCTAACGGTGAATTCTATGCTCCTTTCGACCCGAGGCAGGGAGAGAACTTTGAGCCGAACCCCGGATTTCACGAAGGTTGTGCCTGGAACTATACTTTCTATGTTCCCCACGATGTGAAAGGGCTTGCCCGGCTCATGGGTGGAAAGAAGCCGTTCGTAGACAAGCTTCAGCGTGTGTTCGACGAAGGACTGTACGACCCTGCCAACGAACCGGACATTGCATACGCCCATCTTTTTTCTTATTTCAAGGGTGAGGAGTGGCGCACGCAGAAAGAGCTGCACCGCCTTTTGCAGAAGTATTTCAAGAATGCCCCCGACGGAATTCCCGGCAATGATGATACCGGAACGATGTCTGCTTGGGCTATCTTCAATATGATGGGCTTTTATCCGGATTGTCCCGGAGAACCGGCTTATACGCTGTCTACTCCGGTATTTGATAAGGTGACCATAAAGCTCGACCCTAAGTATTGGGGACGCGACCAACTGGTGATAGAGACGGAACGCCCGTCGGCAGAGTCGCTTTATATCCGTGAAATGGAACTAGGAGGAAAAAAACTGTCCCGATATCGTATCACTCATGAAGAACTGGTGCAGAGTGGAAAACTGCGATTTAGTCTTCGATAGGTATTGTGAGTCAGGATAGCATCGGTGATGGTTTAGGTTGCCCGTCGTTGACAGAGTTCATGTCAGTGGCGGGCTTTTTTATGCAGGTTGGCTTCCGGTAGGTTGATAGGGTATTTCGAACCAGAATTCGGAACCTTTCCCCGGAATAGAGCTGACGCCCACTTTTCCGTTCATTTTCTCGGCAATCATGGTGCAGATGGAGAGTCCGAGACCCGTGCCTTGTTTAAAACTGTTTAGCTTGACAAAGCGTTCGAATACATCCTTTTGCTTTTCAGGAGGAATGCCGCAACCGGTATCACGGACAAAGAAGCGAATCCTGTCTTCTTGCGGCAGGTGATAACCAATGTCGATGAAACCTTCTTCCGTATGCTTGAGGGCGTTTGACAGATAGTTGTTCAGTACTTGTCTTACCCGTTTGGGGACTGTGTGAATAATACAGTAATCCGCACCGGGCAGGAGACGTATACTGACTTCGGACGGAAGTTTCAGTTTTGCCATCGTCTGCATTTCATCAAGCGTCTTGTTTACATCCATATCTCCTTCTGTGAATTCGAGAATGCCAGCTTCGATGCGTGACAGGTCGAGAATATCATTAATCAGTTGCAGCAGCAGTTGGGTGTTTTCTTCGATGATATGTATGTATTCCTTTGTATCTTCGTCTTGTATATAATCGGAAAGTATGGAGGAGAATCCGACGATGGCGTTTAGCGGAGTACGTATCTCGTGGCTCATGTTGGCGAGAAAAGCCGATTTCAGGCGGTTGGCTTCTTCTGCTTTCTCTTTGGCTGCCAGCAGTTCGGTGATGTCCAGTGCAGAACTGACAATCCACCTCTCTTTTCCTTTGTTGTAGGACACCAGCGTTTTGTGAAACGACAGAATATACTCTCTGCCTTTGGGATTGACAAAGTGTTTGATGTAGGACTGGGGAATTTCCGACTCTTCAACTTCTTTGTCTGTCTCTTGGATGAAATTATCTTGCATTAGGGGTTTGAACTCCTCTTCATAGTGTCCCACAATATCCTCAGCGGGGACTTCCATCATCTCTGCCGCTTTTTTGTTCCATATCAGGTAGCGTCCTTCATCGTTTTTATCTTTTACTGTAGTGGCGATGGGGAGGTTCTCCAGAATACTTTCAAGGAAGAAACGGTATTTTTCGTTTTCCCGGCGTTGGACTTCATCTTCCGTAATGTCGCGTATGAAGGCTATGACATAATTTCTGTTGAGGTAGACCATGCGCACTGCGATATATAGTTTCTCACCACTTTCTATTCTTATCTTTAGGGTCAGGCTGTCCGAAGTGCGGGTATTCAGTACGCGTAACAGCGACGTCATGTATTTCCGGCATTCATCGGCGTCTGTCACCAAATCTTTGATGTTGAGAGTTCCCAGGTTTTGGAACGGAAGTCTGTTCGCCTTTTCGGTAGGTGTATTGAGCAGTTTTACGACAAAACCTTGTCTGTTCAGCAGATATACCGGAATGTCTATTGCCCGGATAATCTGCCTGTTCAGACTTTTGTATTTATAATTTATCCAGTATAGAAAGCTTGCAGATGTAGCGGCAATCAACAGAAATAACTGTATTTCTCCAAATAATGTAAGATGCATACGCGGTATCTTTCATTTCGTCTGTCCCCGTTGACGAAGGTTATTATATAAAAAGCGCGAGGACTGTTATTGCCTATCTGCATTCGAGGCTCTGGAAAATGCCCACGTCATAAATAGACAACAGTCCCCACGCCTAAGTATATAATAACATAGACGTGAAGAAACTGTTGCTATCATCCCATGACGTTTATTGAATTTTCCAGATTCCGAATAGGCAGGGATAATAACTTTCGCTTCTTGCGTTCTTATCGAATCAAGTCAAAAATGGCCGTTATCACTATAACTGCCAAGACTTTGGTGCAAAAGTAGTATATTTTTTTTGGATGTACGATATGATGAGGAGAATAAAGTGTATATGCAAACAAAGCGTGATGGTATTTGACCGTCACGCTTTGTATAGTCTGCCATTAAAAGTTGTTGTTAGAGAGAATTGTTAGAGGATTTATTTCATGGCTTCTATGGTATATCCTTGTTGTTTCAGAAGGTTCAACACTCCATTGTCTCCGGGCAGGTGTCCGGCACCGACTACGAAAAGGGTGGGGGCTTCCGTCATGATGGCAGGCATCTTTTCAACCCATGCCTTGTTGCGGTTATCCAGCATGGCTTCCATCTCACCGGGCAGCGGGTCGCATGAATTGCCGTCGCGCTCTTCCATCAGTTGCAACATGGCGTCCAGGTCTTGCTTTTCATAAGCGGTAATCAGGCGTTTGCTTTGGTCGATACCTTTCTCAATGTCGCTGATGGCGCAGTAGAGGAGGCTTGCCTGGCGTTGCAGCGTCTGGCTGTTGAACAGAATGTCTATTTGTGACTGGGCTGTTTCCAGACCGCCAATTTTCTTGCCTTGCTGTGCGGCCTGCTGCTGGAAGTAAGTGTCAAGCTGTTCTTGCGGGTTGAAGCCCGGAGTGTGTTTCATGTAGAGCAGGACGACAAGCTGCTGGTTGATGGCAGCCGGTTTCAGTTGTGCCAGCATGGCAATGTCCACCATCATGTTTTCCTTGATGGCTTTGCCTACTTCTTCGTATTGTTCGGGAGTAAAGAGGCTTTGCAGCGTGGTGTCTTTGGGCATCATCATCTGCTGTTGCATGCTTTGCATGAAGGCGGGAGTCGCCATTTCGCTCATCACAACTTCCCCGTAGACTTGGGCGGTTTCGCTCATGGCCTGCGGCATGGCGGCAATGCTGTCCTTTATACTGAGTGGAGAGAGGTGATAAGTACCGAAAATATAGGATGGTTTCTCTAATCCTTTACCGGATACTTTCCATAAAAGTTGTGCATTGGCGCTCAGCGCAATGCTGATGAATAAGAGGATGCCTAAAAGTTTCTTCATTGTTTTCTTCTTTTAATAGTTTCTGGACTATCAGTCGGGACAGAGTAAAGAAAATCACAAGAAGGGAAAAATTAGTATTATTTTATTCTTCCTCCGCAGAGCCAGTGTTGGGTGTAATATTTTTCCCGGAGGTTGCTGACTATGACTCCCTGGCTGGTGCTGGCATGTATAAACTTGCCGTCCTTGAGGTAGATGCCTACGTGTGCCACTTTTTTGCGGGAAGCACGGCTGGTGAAGAACACCAAATCTCCCTCACGCAAGTTGCGGCGGGAGATTTTACTGCTCTCTTTCAGTTGCCCGTCTGTGCTTCTCGACAGACGGGTGTGGTAAACTTTCTTATACAGTTGCGATACCAGTCCGGAGCAGTCCGTTCCACGTTTGCTGTCGCCACCTGCGCGATAGGGGGTGCCTATCCATTCGGAGGCATGGATGTACAGCTTGTGGTTGTCCTGCAGTTCAATATCCACTCCCAAACGGACGGATGCTTGCGCCAGGGCTTTGTAGTCCAGGCGTGGCGCGGAAGTATGGCAGGAACTTAAGCCTATCAATATGATGGTAAGAGCTACTATATAAGAAAGATATTTTTTCATGCTTCCGAATTTTTTTCTTCTACCGTTTTATCTTCTTTTTCCGTTATTTCTTCTACGGCTGCTTCTACTACCGTTTCTTCTACCACGGCTTCTTCCTCCACACCGACGTTGAAGTAAGCTTCCAATTCCTGCTCGGCAGAGTTGTTCTCATTTCGTATATCGCGGATAATAACACCGTTTTCTAACAATGCAATACGTGGACAAACGTCCACTGTGTGATTCAGGTTATGGCTGGAAATGATGACGGTGGCTCCGTGCTCTTCATTGTATCTTTTCAGCAAGTGTTTGATTACAGACTGTGAACTGGGGTCAAGGAAGTTGAACGGTTCATCCAGAATCAACAGTTGCGGGTGATGTAGCATAGCGGAGATGATGCCGATTTTCTGCTTGTTTCCGGCAGAATAGTTGCGTATGAATTTTTTCTGCCCCATCACTTCGCCGTTCATGAAGCGTTCGAAGGGAAGCAGGCGTTCGTCTACCTCCTCTTTCTTCAGACCGTACATCTTACCGATGAAGTAGAAGTATTCTTCGGGGGTGAGGTAGTCTATCAGGAAACCGTCGTCTATAAAGGCTCCCGTGAAGTTCTTCCAGTCCTCGCTTTTGCTGACGTCAATGTCATTGATGGTTACATTGCCCCGGTCTGCCTGCAGTAAGTCAAGAATAAGCCGGAAGAGGGTGGTCTTGCCTGCACCGTTGTTGCCTACCAGTCCCAGCATATCGCCTTGCCCGATGGTGTAGTTCTCTATATCTACGGCTTTTTTTGTGCCGAAATTCTTTTGTAAATTGTTGATCCGTATCATGTTAGTGATTGATGTTTAATGATTTCTATTTCTGTCTACTGTCCCTGAAGCCTTCCATATTCTTGTAGCGGCGTTTCATGAGTCGGTGATATACATTCATCAGCCAGAATTTGGAAGTGGCGATGAATGCCACGCCGATGCCGATAAGTATCCAGGGGGTGACCTCTTTGCCAAAGATGACATTCAGTGCAAAAAGCAGCAGTAAAGGTATGCCGAAAGCACCTCCTGAAATCAGATTCTGCAGACCGGTGCCTATATTCTGCCGGCTGGTCATCTTTGAATTCAGGTCGGTAGTCTTGTTGTTGTAGACTGCCAGTTGGAACAGACAGCAGTATACGGCTCCCGGAATGAATATCAGCCATGCAATGCAACCGAGTACGGATACCTTCCCGGTAACCATACCGGGAATCATCAGAATCGTAGGAATGAGCAATGCAATGCTGTACAGTATGTATTTGGCACGCAGCAGCGAGTAGATAGATTCCTTGCGGCTCATCAGTCCGTCAATGTAATTGCCTTCGTAACCCATCAGTGTGCTGAGGAACATGATGCCGAAGATAATGTAATTATAAAGGACGAAGAAATCTCTCAGACCTCCGTCATACACATCGGAAAAGCTAATGATACTACTGAACATTATCACTACACCGGTGATGGAATAGAGCGAACGCTTACAAATCTTGTTGCGTAGCAATAACTTGAGTTCCAGTCTCATGTATTCGCCTATTTCGCCGTAGCGGTCGAGGAATTTGTATTCGGATACATGTTTTATCCGTGTATCTTCCACTTTGTTCAGTTCATTGTAGATGAGTTTCTGCATCAGGGTGCGGTTGATGAACCACATGAGGGCGATGGCAGCCAGTACACCGATGAATGACAGTATATTGCCGGTAATGAACCCTTCTCCCAGATTGACAAAACAGTCGAAAAGCGGACTGTTGTCCGGAATGAATAGTGCGGCGGCAATGCCGCCATATACTACTACCGGTAATGCCAGCCACCAGATGCGCTCACCCATCAGTGTGCGGCACAACAAGAACCAGTAGTTATTGAATACCATCAGCAGCCAGATGCCAATGCAATAGGTCAGCACACCACTGATTCCATAGAATTTGGTGACGGTGATGATGGAAAACGGAACAAACAGAAACAGCCAGAACAGATTGAAGCCATCCAGTCCGGAACGGATCAGCAGGAAGTCTATAAGACGATTCCGTTTGATGGGAAGCAGCAGGTAGGGCTTCACTTCCTGGGTGGGTGTTTTTTGGAAAGGCAGGCGTATCAGGAAATCCAGCACAAGGACAAATATCAATCCGGAGTTCATTACGTGATAGGCTTCTGTGGCACCACCGTCAAAGGCGAATGCAAAGGTCGTACCGAAGAATATCAAGTAACCGGCCCAGAAGACGAACATGAAGTACATCCAGAATTTTCCGAATTTACTTTTTTCGTACATAGGATTTCGTTTTTCTGCCAGTTTTCCGTGCTTGCGCAGATCTAAGAAAAGACTCATAGTATTTGTATATATAGAGTTTGTATAAAAAAAGCTGCGCTGCCTTTCATCGAACAACGCAGCCTTCTGTGTGTATGGCTCTCTTATTCTTTGTCAGGAGTTTCAGGACTGATCATTGATACCTCAATCTCATTCTTCTGCTTGAACAAGTCGTCGGTGAACTTTTGGATGTCCTTCACGGTGATGCTGTTGACAATCTGTTCGTAATCCTTTATCGGATTCATACCGGTGAACAGGTATTCGTCAATGCTTCCCAGCCAGTAGCTGTTTTCCTTCAGGTCTTCGGCGTGTTTTTTCAGCATGAACTCTTTCACTTTATTCAGGTCTCCTTCCGACGGACCTGCTTTGGCGATGTTGTCGAGTTCTGTAAAGATAATCTGCATCAACTTTTCTCTTTTTGCCGGAGCGGTTTCGAATATAATTTGCAGAAGGGCCTTTTCTTTCGGATATTTGCTTAACTGGCCGCCTACATATACACCGTAAGTGCCACCTTCGTCTTCACGTACCTTGGCTGTATAAACCAAGTCAAGAATCTGGCTGGTCATATCCAGCAGGATGTCATTTTTCAGGTCGTACTTGCAGTCACCGTTCAGCAGGACAAAATTTGACGCTTTAGCAGTTTCCTGCTTCCTTACGAACTCATTCTTATAAACTCCCTGGCGCATGCCGACTTTATTGTCCTTGAATGTTTCCTTGCGGTTGATGGCAGGCAGTGAACCCAGGTACTCGGCGATGAGTGGTTTCATTTCCTCCACATTCACATTTCCTACAAAGATAAAGGTAAAATCGCTGGCATCTTTGTAGCGGTCTTGATACATGGACAGAATCTTGTCATAATCCATCTTGTCAATCATGTCCGCCTTTATTCTGGCTCTTCTGGGATGGTGCATGTAAATACCGGCCGAGACAGAGTCACTGAACGCCACCTGGGGATTCATTTCCATATTCTGCAAAGCAGCTTTGTTGCGGTTCTTGTAGGATGCGAAGGCATCGTCGTCACGGCGTGGAGCGGTGAACGTCAAGTAAGTGAGCTGCATCATTGTTTCGAAGTCTTTCGGTGAACAGCTGCCATTGACGGTTTCTGTCTTGTCACCGATACCATAGCTGACGGAAGCTTTCTTGCCGGCCAGAACTTTTTCCAGGTCTACGGCACTGAAATTACCCAGACCACCGACACTCACTGCATCCAGTCCGTTGATGTTGATGATTTCCGAGTCGGGGAACAGGGAACTACCGCCTAGGCTGACTCCCTTCATGCGGATTTCGTCTGCCTTGAAATCTGTCTTCTTGATAATGACCTTGACTCCGTTGGAGAGTGTCAGCGTTGTAGTGCCGAATGTATCATCTGTCTGCTCGGATACAATCTTTCCGCCTTTCGGGGCTTCGGCCATCAAAGGTTCATCCGACACCTTGTCTACGTAGGCAGTCAGTTTTTCAGCTTTAATATCTTTCAGAATCTTCTTGATTGCATCTTCTGTCGGCATTTTCAATCCTTCCTTATCCGGACCGAGAATTGCGACTACCTGGTTACTGTCTGTCACGAGGGCTTGCATCATCTGGTTCAGTGCGGCAACCGGAATGGCGGGAGCTATCTGATTGATGATGGCGTATTCGTTTTCGATGCCCGGAATCGGTTCGTTATCGAGGAAATGACGGACATATTCATCCACGTACTCTTCATTCTTGCGTTTGTCACGCTCGTTATAAGCAGATTCCAGTTGGCGCAGATATTCGGCACGGGCACGGTTGTATTCCGTTTCCGTAAAGCCGAATTGGCGGGCGCGTTCTGTTTCGCGCAGGAGAGTGGCTATTCCATTTTCTATGGCATCTTCCTTGCAGACAACGACACCGGTGAAGGCATCTTTGGTTTTGGCAACAAAGAAATCATCGTCATAAGTGGCGGCATATATATAAGGAGGATTGGCGGTCTGTACCAATTCGTTCAGACGCGCATTCAGCATATTGTTGATGAGCGTGGTTGCATAATTCTGTACCAGATAGCCCATGTCGCCTTTCTGCTCGTCAGGAGTGGCTTCGTGCTTGTTGAAGATGAGGGCTTGTACATTGGACTGTTCCTTGTCCTGATAAACCAATACAATAGGCTCCTTGTTGTCGTTTACCGGATAGTACTCGCGTTTGGCAGCATTGGGCTGGGCGGGAATATCAGAAAACATTTTCTTGATTTGGGCTTCGATGGCGTCCACATCTATATCGCCAACTACCACAATACCCTGAAGGTCCGGACGGTACCACTTTTCATAGTAGTCTCTCAAAGTTTGCGGTTTGAAGTTCATAACGACCTCCATCGTTCCGATAGGGAAACAAGTGGCATACTTCGTTCCTTCGAACATGACTGGAAGCATCTTCTCCTGGAAGCGTTGTATGGCGCTCATACGGGTGCGCCATTCTTCGTTGATGACTCCGCGTTCCTTGTCTATTTCCTTCGGGTCCAGGGTCAAATCGTTACTCCAGTCGTGCAGAATCAGCAGGCAGGAGTCGATGGCTCCCGGAGTAGTGACCGGCACATTGGAAATGTTGTATACGGTTTCGTCTACGGAAGTATAGGCGTTCAAGTTCTCACCGAATTTCACCCCGATACGCTCCAGGTATTGCTTCAGTGCATCACCGGGGAAGTGGGTCGTTCCATTGAAACACATGTGTTCCAGGAAGTGGGCAAGGCCGCGCTGGTCGGCTTCTTCCTGAATGGAGCCTACCTTTTGGGCAATGTAAAAGTCGGCCCGGTTTGCAGGCTGGCTGTTTTTGCGGATATAATAGGTCAATCCGTTGTCCAACTTTCCGATACGGACATTTTTGTCGACCGGGATAGGCGGCATTTGCTGTGCAAATACCTGCTGAAAATTGCAGCAAAGAATTAACGCTACAATCCATAAACCACGTAATAGATGTTTCATATTATTATGAATTTAAATTGTTCTTGAACTATCTGTCGGACAGCCCTTGGATAAATCACAACTTCTGTTGTTTTTTTCGGATTCCATTCCGGATAAATGGAATTTATCTGACTGCTTCCCGGATGCGGACCAATTTGGTCAGCAGGTCTTCCAGCAGGTCGAGTTTCAGCATGTTGGCGCCGTCACTCTTGGCTACGGCGGGATTTTCGTGGGTTTCGATGAACAGTCCGTCTACACCTACGGCAACACCGGCTTTGGCTACGGTCTCGATAAGTTGCGGCATACCTCCCGTGACGCCACTGGTCTGGTTGGGCTGTTGCAGGGAGTGGGTTACATCCAGGATGACGGGGAAACCGAAGGTCTGCATTTCGGGGATGCCGCGATAGTCGATGACTAAATCCTGATAACCGAAAGTAGTTCCGCGTTCCGTCAGCATGACGTTCCTATTGCCTGCTTCCACTACTTTATCAGCCGCAAAGCGCATGGCAAGCGGAGAGAGGAACTGCCCTTTCTTGATGTTGATGGTTTTTCCGGTTTTGGCGGCGGCTACAAGCAGGTCTGTCTGCCGGCAGAGGAAGGCGGGAATTTGCAGAATATCCACATATTCGGCAGCCATGGTGGCTTCTTCGGCGGCATGAATGTCGGTCACGGTAGGTACTCCGAAAGTGTCGTGTACCTTTTGCAGTATCTTCAGCGCCTTTTCGTCACCGATACCCATAAAGGAATCCAGACGCGAACGGTTGGCTTTACGGTACGACCCTTTGAATACGTATGGGATTTGCAGTTTTTCTGTGATGGTCACGATACGTTCGGCAATGCGCATTGCCATTTCTTCTCCTTCGATGACACATGGACCTGCCAGTAGGAAGAAGTTTCCGGCAGGATTATTCTTTAATTCAATCATAGGTTGTTACTGATTAAGTATTTTCAATTGGGTATAATCAATGTTATTGCTTCATGCAGTACGCTGATGTCCAGTGGAAAATGACGGTCGAGAATACGTCCGTCCAAATCGACAGAGGCATTTTGCGCACGCAGCACTTTTACTTTTTGCGTACGGTAGGGCATCACTACCTTATGGTTCAGAATCCGCCCTTGGATAAGCATCCACAATCCCGACCATAGTTGCAGCAATTCGGGACGGTAAATGACGGAAACATCCAGCCAGCCGTTATAGGGCACTGCACTAGGCGCTTGTCCGTATCCCCACGCACTGCCTATGCAGACAGTCATGATGCGTCCGCGTATATGCTCGCCGTTTATCTTGAGATGCATGCGGTACAGCTTCCGTTCGAAGATAATGGATAGCAGTGCCATGAAGTAAGAGAGGAACTTCACTCCCCAGAAACGCTTGCACTGGTCGGTGATTTTCACGATACGGGCTCCCAGGCCTATGTTGATGGCATTGAGAAAGTAGCGTGTCAGATGCTTTTCACCGTCGTAATAATAGCAGGTACCCACGTCTATTTTCCGGCGGCGGTTGTTGATGATGCAATCCACCGCTTTCTTGTAATCCGAACTCATTTCCCAATAGTCGGCAAAGTCATTTCCTATACCATTGGGGATGATGCCGATGGCTATATTCTCCTTGTCTGGTGCATTGGAAAGCATGATGCCGTTAATGACGTCATTCAGTGCGCCGTCACCGCCTACTACAACAATGGTGCGGTAGCCGTTGTTGGCGAGGATGCCTGCCAGACGCTCTACCGAACCGAACCCTTCGGACTGCACATAGTCGTAAGGCACACCTTTGCTGTCTATGTATTCTTTGATTTCTTTCCACCGTTTCTGCACTTTCCGTGTTCCGGCTTTGGGGTTGTATATCACTCCCAACTTTTCGGGTTCTGCACTCATGATTCTATTTACAATTTGACTATTTACTATTTACGATTTAAATCACCCGGTCACTTTATCATTTCATCATCCTTCCAACTTCTTCTTTACAAAAGCTATCTTTTCTTCCATCGGCCACCGGGCATTCATCCAATGGATGGTAAATCCACGCCGTTCCATACCGCGGAACCAGGTCATCTGGCGTTTGGCAAACTGGTGGATGGCTGTTTCCAGTTGCGTGAACATCTCTTCATAGGTCAACTTGCCGATGACATAAAGTGTCAGATACTTGTATTCCAGTCCGTAATAGATGAGGTCATCCGGTTGGATGCCTTGCTCTATCAGACGTCGCACTTCGTCTATCATTCCTTCTTCCAGGCGCTGGTGCAGGCGGCGGGTGATTTTCTCCCGACGCAATTCCCGGTCGATGTCCACACCTATGATGAGACTGTTCATCTGGGGGAAGGAACGTTCGTCTACTGGGGTATGGGCATAATACTCTTCGATTTCGATGGCTCGTATGGCACGTTTGGCTGTGTCCACGTCCGTGGTATTGTGCAGGCTTTTGTAACCTTTCAGTATGTCGGTCAGTTCTTCCAGCGATTTGTCTGCCAGACGGGTGCGCAACTCGGGATTCTCGGGTACGGGCAGCAGACGGTAGCCTTTCAGTACTGATTCGAGATACATTCCGGTTCCTCCACATACAACGGGCAGGCAACCTTTTTGTTTAATAGTCTCGTAAGCATTCAAGAAATCACGCTGATACTCGAAAACATTGTACTTATAGCCCGGGGCGGCTATGTCGATGAGGTGATGGGGAATCTGTTTCCCGTCGACGGTATAGTCAGCAAGGTCTTTGCCGGTGCCTAGGTCCATCCCCCGGTAGATTTGCCGTGAATCGGCACTGATGATTTCCGTATGGAGTTCGGCGGCCAAGGCGGCTGCAAATGGAGTCTTTCCTGAAGCGGTAGGCCCTAATATGGCGATTAAATCATAGTCTGGCATATATAAGTTCTTGTTAATCTCACTACAAAGATAGTGCAAACCGAATGCAGAATAAAATGAACTCGTTCATTTTTTATGC
>OGLZ01000531.1_pt1 | contig 28736 bp, 22 predicted proteins | sample 1572991 | NCBI WGS metagenome assembly OGLZ01 (sample SAMEA2581893, study PRJEB24529) | metagenome | biome: Human gut stool | place: China | collected 2011 | reverse complement strand
TTTCACACAACGACAAACAGCCTCCATTTCAAATCCTCTACCAACTGCAAAACGACTCCTTGCCCTTGCCCTTGCTGGCGTGATGGCGCTGGCCCTGCTCACCGGATGCTCGGACAGCGGCTCCCAAGCCAAGCAGGTGGAAGAGTATTTCCGGTACAGGAGGGGACAATTTGCTGACTATCAGAAGGACGAGACGCTGGACAAAAAGCTCAAGGTCATCGCACAGCAGTTCCAGCCGGACTGGCTGGATGATATAAATGGTGGACTGACTGAGGATGCACGCAGCATCATTAGAAATGAATTGAGTGACTATGTGATTGCAGGCGACGTTACGCCTTGGGTCGGAGAAGTGAAGCCGGGCCAGAGTGCGCTGGCGCAGGCGGAGAGTATGAAGCAATGCAGGGCTCTAAAGTATGATACTTCTTATGGGTCACAGCCTCTGCGCGCCATAGCCTTTACAATGACGGGCAAAAAGAGCGACGGCCACCGCTATTACCTCGCACTGCAAACACAGGCCACCATCAAGACCCCGCAGAACTGACACAGGAGGAAACGATGATGAAATTGAAAAAGCTGTTTGCCCTTGCCCTTGCTGGCGTGATGACGCTGGCCCTGCTCACCGGCTGCGGCGATAAGCCGGGCGATAAGCCGGAGGACACCCTCCGGGCCGAGGCTCTGGCAGACATCATAAATACGCGGTATGGTAAGAACATCACCTGCGAGGCCGACCCGCAGCTGAGTGAGGCGGCGGAGAGGTACACACAGGTGAGCTCTGGGGAGGGAACTCTTCTCATTAACAAATTGAAGCGGGGCAATTACCACTCTTCCGGTTCTGAGCCTCGCAAAGCTCTCTTGGATACCATCGGCATCGCCCCCGGCACCGCCAACAAACAGGTCATCTTCTATACTGGAGTGGACAGAGGCTCGGACGACCCCGTCAAGCAGGCCATCGACCTCTGTAACGACTACAGACTGGTACTGCCGGAACCGGATGAGAATAATTGGGCCACTATCAGCTTCCTCGCATCCAGCTACCGGGTCGGCTTCGGAAGCTGGACGGATGATTACAACAAACCCAGGCTCTTCGTCATCATGGTAGGCGACATCCCGGGGAGAAGCTGACGCTCCTGCGGCGGGAAGATAAGAAAAACGGACAGCATCCCCCTCGGAGAGACTCCCCGAGGGGGATTTTTGCGCCTTGCGGAGCGCCCTGTCCTTCATACAACCTCTCCGTCATTGCTTCGCAATGCCACCTCCCCTACCGAGGGGAGGCCTTGGCATACCGTAAAGCCTTGCCTCTTCGCCAGAGGCTCCCCTACTAGGGGAGCTGGCGCGAAGCGCCTGAGAGGTTGTACGAAGGACAGCCTGCCCGTGAGCCGCAGCCGTGCCGGAAAGGCACGGCTTTGTTCAATTTTCCTATGTCCCTCCCTTGAATACAGGCGGAAACCGTCAAAACGCAAAAAAATCGGTTTTCCTCTTGCCAAACGGGGCAAAACGCGCTATTCTATAGTCACAGTTTAACAATTTAGCATGATAAAGCGGTAAAACGAAGCGCCGCTTCTGCTGAATCTGAGGGAGGAATTTGTATATGAAACGTCTGGTATCTGCTTTTCTGGCCGGTGCGATGGCGCTGAGCCTTGCCGCCTGCGGCGGTTCTGCATCCACTTCCACGGCTGCTTCTTCTGCCGCCGCCTCTGCCGCCCCGGCAAGCTCTGTGGCCGCTGACAGCGACCTGACTTATATCCAGTCCAACGGCAAGATGGTCATTGGCTACACCGTCTATGAGCCGATGAACTACACCGACGCCGACGGCAACTTCACCGGTTTCGATACCGAGCTGGCCACCGCTGTCTGTGAGAAGCTGGGCGTCGAGCCGGAGTTCGTGGAGATCAACTGGGACACCAAGGAGACCGAGCTGGCCGCAAAGAGCATCGACTGCATCTGGAACGGCCTGACCCTGACCGATGACCGCGAAGAGAACATGGCCTGCACCAAGCCCTATGTCAAGAACGCCCAGGTCGTGGTGGTGAAGGACGGCACCGACTACACCTCCACCGCCGACCTCATCGGCAAGACCGTGGTGGCCGAGGCCGGCTCTGCCGGTGAGACCACCATCACCGAGAACGCCGACCTGTCTCAGGCGGATTTCATCTCCAAAGCTGTTCAGACCGACTGCCTGATGGAAGTCGCCGCCGGTACTGCAGACGCCGCCATCCTCGACCTGACTCTGGCCTCTGCCATGATCGGCGAGGGTACCGACTACGCAAACCTCAAGATGGTGGATGAGCTGAACGTCGAGGAGTACGGCGTGGCCTTCCGCAAGGGCAGCGACGTGGCCGAGGCTGTGGACAATGCATTCGACGAGCTGAAGGCTGACGGCACCATGCAGACTCTGGCTGACAAGTACGGCCTGACTCTGGCTGAGTAACTTACATTATAAACGGATAGGTGTAGTGATTCTGTGACTGTGATTTTGGAGCGTCTGACCGGCGCATTCGCGCTCAACTGTGAGCTGTTCTTTCTGACCCTGCTGTTTTCGCTGCCGCTGGGCCTTGTGGTGGCCTTTGGCTCCATGAGCCGGTGCGCACCGCTGCGGGGCGTCGTCAAGACCTTCGTGTGGGTCATCCGCGGCACACCGCTGATGCTCCAGATCATCGTCATCTACCTTGGCCCCGGCCTGCTGGGCATGACCAACCCCTGGCCCTCCGGCTCTTCGGGCCGTCTGGTGGCGGCGGTGGTGGCTTTCGCCATCAACTACGCCTGCTACTTCTCTGAGATCTACCGCGGCGGCATCGAGGATGTGCCGAAAGGCCAGACCGAGGCCGGTCAGGTGCTGGGCATGACAAAGAGCCAGATCTTCTTCAAGGTCACGCTGCTGCAGGTCGTCAAGCGCATCCTGCCCCCGATGGGCAACGAGGTCATCACGCTGGTGAAGGATACCTCGCTGGCGAACGTCATCGCCAACAAGGAGATCATCATGATGGCGAAGGAGTACAGCGCCAAGGGCCTCATCTGGCCGCTGTTTTCCACCGCGATCTTCTTCCTCGTCTTTGTCGGCGCACTCACCCTGCTGCTGGACTGGGCCGAGAAAAAGATGGACTATTTCCGCTGCTAAGGAGGATACTGAATTATGGCATTACTCGAAGCCTCTGGCATCGGGAAGAATTTCGGCGAGACGAAAGTTCTCAAGGACATCTCGCTCACACTGGAACAGGGCGAGGCGCTGGCGATCATCGGCTCGTCCGGCTCGGGCAAGACGACGCTGCTGCGCTGCCTGAACTTTTTGGAGCGTCCCGACACCGGCGTCATCCGGGTGAACGGCGAGACCATGTGGGACGCCGCCGACCCTGCCACCCAGCGGGAGAGCGAGGTGCGGAAAAAGCGCCTCCACTTCGGCCTCGTGTTCCAGAACTTCAACCTCTTCCCCCAGTACACCGCGCTGGAAAACGTGATGCTGGCGGGGGAGCTTCTGGCGAAGGAGCAGCCCGGCTACAAGGCCAACAAAAAGGCCATCCACGCCCAGCTGGAAGCACAGGCCCGTGACCTGCTGGCCCAGATGGGCCTGTCGGAGCGGGCAGGCCACTACCCCCACCAGCTTTCCGGCGGTCAGCAGCAGCGGGTGGCCATCGCCCGCGCACTGGCGCTCCACCCGGACATCCTCTGCTTCGATGAGCCCACCAGCGCCCTCGACCCGGAGCTGACCGGCGAAGTCCTCCGTGTCCTGCGCGACCTCGCCGACCGCAAGACCACCATGATCATCGTCACCCATGAGATGCACTTCGCCCGGGACGTGGCCGACCGCATCCTGTTCATGGACGGCGGCGTCGTGGTGGAGGAAGGCCCGGCCCGCCAGCTCATCGACCACCCCCAGGAGGAGCGCACCAAGCAGTTTCTGGCGCACTACGCGGAATAGCCCTCTCAGTCACGCCGCAGGCGTGACAGCTCCCCCAGAGGGGGAGCCACTGGCGTGTCGGTCAGGCCCGCGCGGGGCAAGCAAAGTTTGATTTTATCGTAAACAGTAGTGCCCTGCTATAGAGGGCAGCAGCTTCGGGACAATATCCCTTGTCAAGCTGCTGTGAATCTCTGTAGCAGGGCACTATTTTTTATGCCATATTGAGCTTTCAGCGGTCAGCGGAAAGTGGCCCGGTCTGCCAAAGCCTCTCCTACAAGGAGAGGTGGCACGCCGCAGGCGTGACGGAGAGGTTGTACAAAGACGAGCCTGCCCTCTGTAGCAAGGCCCGCCCTTTTACGCCATATTACGCCTCAGGCGTCTAGTAGGAAGTTGACCGGCCTGCCAATGGCTCTCCCTCTGGGAGAGCTGGCGCGTCAGCGCCTGAGAGGGCTATTCACGCCGAAAACACCACGATTCGCGCAGATTTTGTTGACGTCCTCTCGATTTTTTGGTAAATTTGTATCAGAAAAGACCGGTTCTCGAACGACAAACAGACCAAAGGAGGACAGACTATGAGACTGAAGAGCGCACTCCGGCGGGGCGTGGCCGCCGCCGTCATCGCAGGCATCGTGGTGAGCTCCGGCATCCCGGCCTATGCGGCCCGGTGGAACATCGCCGACGGCGACATCACGGTCGAAGGTGCGAGCGATGAAAGCGGAAACTATAACAAAGTCAAGCAGGGCGACAAGGATTTCAAGAAGGATGAGGGGGAGACCGTCATCACCGGCAAGTCGAAGGAGCACACCGTCACCATCGACACCTCCGGCGGCAAAGTGGACGTCACCTTCGACGACCTGAAAATTGACGTCAGCGGCAAGACCGAGGGGGATGGCAGCGGTGACGGCTCTACCCGGGAGAGCAATGCCGCCGTCACCGTGCAGGGCGGCGGCGATGTGACCATCGAGCTGGACGGTGACAACAAGCTGAAGAGCGGCAGCGGCAATGCAGGCCTCGAGAAGAACAAACAAGAGTCGAAAGGCACCCTGACCATCAAGGACGACAAGGGCAAGGACGGCTCCCTCACCGCTGAGGGCGGCGAAGGCGGCGCAGGCATCGGCGGAGGAGCGGAGAGAACCGGCAGCAGCATCACCATCCGGGGCGGCACCATCGAGGCTGTGGGCGGCGCAGGAGCGGCCGGCATCGGCGACGGTGTAGGTGCGCAGCAGCCTGAGATAGACCAGGATACACCGCCCAGCAACCCCAATAACATCATCATCTGCGGCGACGCCGAGGTGACGGCCAAGGCGGGGAGGAGCCAAATGTTGGACGCCAAGGCCCCGGCCATCGGCGGAAAGTACGGCGAAGTACCCACGGAGAACCTTTCTGACGATGAACATAAGGTGACGGGAGGACGGCTGACCCGTCTGAACGCGGACGGCACCGTGATGGAGGGGATGGGCTACGACTACACCTCCACCCCCACGCCCCAGCCGGACGACGACGAGGACGACGATGACGTCCCGCCCCCGGCACAGGAGAATGCCCCCGAACCCCTGCCCGGCGGCATGGTGGTGGGCGGCTTCTTTTCCAGCCGGGTCACCATCCGGCGGCTGGACCCTGCGGGGGTCGCGGAGAGCGGCATCGTCCCCGTGTTCGGCAGCGTAAAGGCCGCCGACGCCAGAGCGGATCTCACCCCGGGGGATGTGGTGCTTATTGAGAGCGCCGCTCCCCGCTCCACCGTCACCACCGACATCTCCAGCCTCCGGGAGGACGGCGTGGAGGACATCTTCTTCCGGTATCAGGACACCATGACCCACTATAGCGTGGACAAGATGGCCGACGCGGCGGGCGAGGACGCTGACGTGGAGCTGAAGCAGAACAGGGAGGACATCAGCCTCCGGCTGGACGGCGAGACGCGGGACGACCTGTCGGAGCGCTATCTGGAGTGGGTGCCGGTGCAGACGCCAGAGCCGCAGGAGCGGCTGATATTGACCCACGAAGGGGTAGAGCAAAAAACGAGTGAAGAGCTCAGACGTGAACGCGACGAATTACGGAAACAAGAGCTGGATATGATGGACTTCCAACTCGCGAAAAAAAGGGACGACCTCCCGAGTTTGGATTGGTGGCTCGAGCCTGCGAGAGAGGAAACGGTAGAGCAAAAAACGAGTGAAGAGCTCAGACGCGAACTCGACGAATTACGGAAACAAGAGCTGGAGATGGGCTTCCAATTTGCGAAAAAAAGGGACGACCGCCCGAGTTTGGATTGGTGGCTCGAGCCTGCGAGAACGGAAACGCCGAGAATCGGGCTTGAGGAGTCCCTGAAACAGCTGGCTTCCCGATTTGAGGACATCGCTCCCGAGGAGGATAAGAAGCCACTGCTCGTTCTGGTCGAACCCTCCGGCACGGAGCGCAAAAAGTATATCAATCCGTTGGAGAGTGACCTGCGGCGCTATACCGACCTTAGTGACGACTGGGACGACCAGCCGGATACCCAGGGGGAGATAAAGATCTGGATACCGGAGGACTTGGGGCAGCCCAAAGAAATAAGCATCTTAAAGGAGAGCCTGAGCCGTAGCGACGGCATTGCATGATACACAGAACGAAAGGAGACGTACTATGAGACTGAAAAGCGCACTCCGGCGGGGCGTGGCCGCCGCCGTCATCGCAGGCATCGTGGTGAGTTCCGGCATCCCGGTCTATGCGAAAACATGGGACATCGCTAGCGGTGACATTACGGTCAAAGGTGCGAGCGATGAAAGCGGAAACTATAACGAGGTCAAGCAGGGCGACAAGGGTTTCGAGAAGGATGAGGGGGAGACCGTCATCACCGGCAAGTCGAAGGAGCATACCGTCACCATCGACACCTCCAAGGGCAACGTGGACGTCACCTTCGACGACCTGAAAATTGACGTCAGCGGCAAGGCCGAGGTGGATGGCAGCGGCAAGGCCGAGGGGGACGTCAGCGACAAGACCGAGGTGGATGGCAGCGACAAGGCCGAGGTGGATGGCGGCGGTGACAGCCCTGTCCGGGAGAGCAATGCCGCCGTCACCGTGAAGGGCGACCACGATGCCACCATCGAGCTGGACGGCAAAAACGAGCTGAAGAGCGGCAGCAAAAATGCGGGTCTTGAGAAGAACGATGAAAGGTCTGAAGATGGCAAAACCATCTCCGGCAAGCTGACTATCAAGGACGACAAGGGCAAAGACGGCTCCCTCACCGCTGCGGGCGGCGCCGGCGCAGGCATCGGCGGAAAGCACGAAAGCGGTGCCGGAAACATCGAGATCACCGGCGGCACGATAAAGGCCGAGGGCGGCGAGGGTGCTGCCGGTATCGGCGGCGGTGTGTACGGCATAGGCCACGACATCGAAATTTCCGGCGGCAAGGTGTCGGCCACGGGCGGCAATGCGAATAAAAATCTGGAATCCTTCCGCACCGGTGCGGCCGGCATCGGCGACGGCGCGGGTACGGAGAAAGACGAGATAGACCCGAACGCACCCAGCAACCCCAATCACATCTATATCTCCGGCGACGCCGAGGTGGAGGCCAAGGCGGGCGCAAGCACCGGCGGCAAAACTGCGGCCATCGGCGGCGGAGATGTCGGCGAGATACCCAACAGCGCCCTCTCCGACGACCACCACAAGGTGACGGGCGGCAGTCTGACCCGCTACGACCCCGCCGGGAAGAAGATGGAGGACTACAGCTACGACAGGCGGACGCCCTCCCAGCCGGAGCAGCCCGATGATACCGAGAACAACGACGACGAGGACGACACCCCAAGCGTGCAGGTCGGCGAGGTGCCGGACCGTGTGAAGCAGATGTACGAGACCGTCGGCGTGATCACCCATCCGGATGGCACACAGGAGCTTGGTAATGTGGCCACGGCGGAGTATGACCCGGTCAACAAGGTCCTGAGCTTCGATGCCCACGGCACACTCTTTCGGATGACAGGCGACTCGCTGCGGGAGCTTGCAAAGGAGGTCCATGAGCTTCGCATCCGGTTCCTTGATGGGGAAGGGCGGGAGATGGAGGCGGTCATTCCGCTGGCCCGGATAAAAGACTTGGTCGGCGTGAATGGCGCATTCGAACTCGAGCTGTCCCATGAAGGGCGTTATCAATTCCGTGTTGTCGGGCAGACGGGATATGATAGAAAAACATTCTCGGATGAGACCGTCCTGCGCCAAAGCGGCAAGGAACTGATCCTCGTGTACCGCGTTGGCGATGAGGAGCAGAAAGCGCAGGAGACCGCCCGGGTGGAGGAGGCGATCGCCCGCCGCAAGCAGGAGAAAAAGCAATGGGGAACGGTCCTCTCCGGTCTGGAAGGCGGCTCCCTGAGCGGACTGCCCGAGCTGACTCAGCCGGGAACGGGTACCGTCGGTGACCTCAGCGGGCTGACGACTCTCTCGCCGGACAGCCTTACCACGGCCCAGCAGCCGAAGCAGCCCGCCTCCGACCAGACGGTGTGGAAGACATTTACCGGTAACATCGTGAAGCTCGTGGGCGGGAAGCAGGACAGCAAGAAGGACGACCCGGCCCCCTCCGTCGGTGACCTCAGCGGCCCCCCGACTCTCTCGCCGGACAGCCTCACCACGGCCCAGCAGCCGGAAACAAGCGGTCAGCCGTCGGAAACAAGCGCCCAGCAGCCGGAAGCAAGAGGATGGGTAAAGGACAGTCAGGGTGACTGGGTGTGGAAGCCGGGCAAGGATGACAGTCAGCCGCCGGATTGGGGAGGAGACTGGAAGATAAGAAAATGGATAAGGGTCAGTCAGTCGCCGGATCTTGCTTGGTGGAATTCCTTTTATGACTCCGTACGGGAGTACGATTATGAAGGCTGAGAGCGTGGGCTGAGAGGGAGTGCAGCAGGAGGGTCCTGCGCAAGGGCAGACCTGCCGCTCCCTGCGCACAATCACCAAAAACCACCGATAGAAAATAGCAATGTTGTACGAAGAAATCTGCCCCAAACCCCTTGCAAAATCACGATGAGCTGAGTATAATACCACTCATGAAACACAAAACGTCCTGCCCCTCGTCCGGCAGGGCGTTTTTGTCGGGAAAAATTTGGCAAAGAAATGTTAAGTGACCGCCCGGGGAGGGGCTTTGTATGACAAAAGACATGACACAGGGCAGCCCGCTCAGGCTCATCCTTGCCTTTGCGGTGCCGCTGATGCTGGGCAGTCTGTTCCAGCAGTTCTACAATCTGGCGGATACCATCATCGTGGGCCGTTTCGTGGGCGTGGATGCGCTGGCGGCGGTGGGCAGCGTGGGCGGCCTGAACTATCTGGTGCTGGGCTTCGTCAACGGCATCGCCTGCGGCTTCTCCATCCCCATCTCGTGGACCTTCGGCGCGAAGGACTACAGGGAGATGCGGCGCTACACCGCCAATACCGTCTGGCTCAGCCTCTTTTTCGCCGTCGTGCTCACGGTGGTGACGGTGGCCCTGACCCGGGCGGTGCTGGTCTGGACCAACACCCCCGACAACATCATCGACATCGCGGACATCTACATCCGCACCATCTTCTGTGGCATCCCCTTCACCCTGCTGTACAACGTCACCAGCGCCCTCATGCGCGCGCTGGGCGACAGCAAGCGGCCTCTCTATTTCCTGCTGGTGGCCAGTGTGCTGAACATCGGCCTCGATCTGCTCTGCATCCTCACCTTCCGGATGGGGGCGTTCGGCGCGGCCTTCGCCACTGTGTTCAGTCAGGCGGTAGCGGGCATCGGCAGCCTCATCTACATCGTCCGCCACTACCCGGAGCTGAAGTGGAGCGGGGAAGAGGGCCGTCTGAGCGCCAGCCACTGCCTCAAGCTCTGCAACATGGGCATCCCCATGGGCCTGCAATGCAGCATCACCGCCATCGGCAGCGTCGTGCTGCAGGGCGCGGTGAACGGTCTGGGCAGCAGCATCGTGGCCGCGCAGACCGCAGGCAGCAAGGCCGCTCAGTTCCTCGCGGTGCCGCTGGAGAGCATCGGCACCGCCATGACCACCTACACCAGCCAGAACATGGGCGCTCACGACCTCAAGCGTGTGGACCGGGGCGTCAATACTGCGCTGGGAATTGGCTGCGTCTACAGTGTGGCATCCTTCCTCATCCTGCGTGTGCTGGATGTGCCGCTTATCAGCCTCTTCCTCGAGAGCAGCGAGGTGGAGATCATGGCGAATGCCCGCAGCTTCATCTTCTGGAACAGCGTGTTCTACATCCCGCTGGCTGTCCTCATCATCTACCGCTACACCATCCAGGGCCTGGGCTATTCCGGCCTTGCCATGTTCGCGGGGGTGGCCGAGATGGTCGCCCGTGCCATGGTGGGCTTCTGGTTCGTGCCGCTCTGGGGCTACTTTGCGGCTTGCATCGCCAACCCTGTGGCATGGTTCTTTGCCTGTTTCTTCCTCATCCCGGCCTACTTTGCAGTGCGCAAGCGGCTGACGAAGGAGCTTGCCGCAGCGCGGATGGAGGACTGAGGGGAACTTCGCTCAAGCCTCTCCCTTTGGGAGAGGTGGCATTGCGAAGCAATGACGGAGAGGGCAAGCTCACTTCCCAAGAGTATCTGCACAGCGATAGGCACTGGCTTTTGTCAGAGCGGTGCTATCGCTGTGCTTTTTGCTTTTCTGTAGCATCCTTGCCCTCTCAGTCTCGCTCCGCTCGCCAGCTCTCCCAGAGGGAGAGCCTTTGGCAGGCCGGTCAGGCCCACGCGGGACGAGCAAAGTTTGATTTTATCGGAAACAGTAGTGCCCTGCTACAGAGATTCACAGCAGCTTGACAAAGTGCTCTTGTCTAGAAGCTGCTGCCCTCTGTAGCAGGGCACTATTTTTTACGCCATATTGAGCTTTCAGCGGTCAGCGCAGAGTTGCCCGGCACGCCAGTGGTGCTTCGCACCCGGGTTGCGGCTCCCAGCATCCGCTGCGCTCCGCTTGCGTCTTGCTGGCCGCTGCCCCAACAGCTCCTCCCTGTTTCCGCCGCTGGCGGCGGTCGTCGTTGTTGCCCCCTTTGGGGGAGCTGGCGCGTAAGCGCCTGAGAGGGCTACTTTTGTTGTATTTCAGCAATAAATCTTGACAAAATGTGGCAGAAGTTGTATCTTCGAAACATAAATACGCCGCCGGTGCAGGGAGAGAGCCTGCGGGGCAGCCAAGATGTAAAGGAGAGATACGATGAGACTGAAAAATACGCTCCGGCGCGGAGTTGCTGCGGCAGTCATTGCGGGTATCGTGGTAACTTCTGGCCTGCCGGTCTATGCAAAGACGTGGGACATTTCCGAGGGCAGCATCACCGTCGAAGCAGACGGAGAAGAGGATGGAAAGTCCTATAATAAGGTCACTCAGGGTGATAAGGAAACGGTGCGGGACACCGACACTGTCATCACCGGCAAGTCTGAAAAGAACACCGTTACGATCAAAGGGGGGGGGGGGGGGCAGACCTCTGACGTGACCCTCAAGGACGTCAGCATCAAGTCGGACAAAGACGCCGCCCTCAAGGTAGAAGGCGACGGCAACGTCCGGCTGGAGCTGGACGGCAAGAACGAGCTGAAGAGCGGCGCTAACCACGCAGGCGTCGAGAAGAACAACAGCGACTCTAAGGGTACACTGACCATTAAGGATGATACTGGCGAAAAAGGCTCTCTGACGGCGACTGGCGGCGCACAAGGTGCAGGTATTGGAGGAGCAAAAAACAACAGCGGCAGTAACATTGAGATTACTGGCGGTACTATCACAGCGACCGGCGGATGCAACAACAACGAAGCAGGAAACGGCGGTGCGGCTGGCATTGGTGGCGGTTTTAACGGCAGCGGAACTGACATCAAAATCACCGGCGGCAATGTCACGGCCAACGGCAGCCAGAAGCCGGACGGCACCAGTGGATGTCAGGGTGCAGGCATCGGCGGAGGTTATGGCAAAGGCGGCACCAATATCTCTATCAGCGGTGAAGATACTGTAGTGAACGCCAACGGCGGCAAGTATGGCGCTGGCATCGGCGGCGGTGCAATGGGTGCTGGCGAAAACATTACCATCAGCGATGGCGCTCATGTAACAGCCAACGGTGGTGCACAGGGTGCAGGCATTGGCGGCGGCAGCGGCATTGGCGGCAATGGCAGCAACATCACCATCAGCGGTGACAAGACCTATGTGGAAGCTACCGGCGGCGGCGACGCCGAAGCAGCCGGTGCCGGTATCGGCGGCGGTTTCAGTGGTCGGTATGGTAATGTTGGCAAGGGCAGTGACATCACCATCGAGGGAGGCACGGTTATCGCAACCGGCGGTAGCGTTACCAGCGATTCAGGCGGTGGAGCGGCAGGTATCGGCGGCGGCAGCGGATATGCCCCGCGTGATGACAAGGCTGGAAATGGTGCTGCAGGCATTGGTGGCGGCAATACCAATAATAAGATGGGCGACGCCATCGACATTGTTATCGAGGGCAACGCTAAAGTAACTACTGAAGCAGGCGGTGACGTGTCCATCGGCGGCAAGAATGGCGAAATTTCCAACGACGACCTTCTTTCGAAGGACTTTACCGGTATCCTGACCCGTAAGGATAACACCGGTAAGGTCATGGAGGACTACAGCAAGGATGCCACCCCGCTGCCCGCCTCGGAGGAGAACGGCGTGGTTTGGGTAGACGCTGACGTCAGCGGATGGGGCGGCGTGCGCATCGCCGTCCCGGAAGGGACGCCTACCGACAGCGTGTCGGCCTGCTATCTGGAAGAGGGCGCTCTGCTGATAGTAGATGCAGGCGGCAGTGACTGCCTGCTGGAAGGCCGCGTCAGCGACCTACGCCAGAACGGCATCCGCCAGCTCTGCCTGCGCTGGAACGGCGGTGAGCAGACCCTCAGCACGGACGCTCTGGCCGCAGCAGGCGGCGAGGATGCCTCTTTCCGCCTGACGGAAGTAAACGGCGGACTGACGATGGTTTTGAATGGGCTTACCCGCAATGAACTGCTGGCAAAATAAATGTATCTCTACAGCTCCCCTTCGGGGGAGCTTTTGTTGTATTTACAAATCCCCCAAAAACCGCTATACTATATATAGTTGTGTCAAAACGAGGAGGCGGGACGATGGAGCAGGAGCTGGAACGGCTGGAAGGCACGGTAGAGGACATCATCTACCTGAACGAGGACAACGGCTATACCGTGTTCGAGGTGTCGGGCGGCGGTGTCGTCACCGTTGTGTGCGGCGTGGTGGGAGAGCTCCACGCCGGTGAGAGCGTCGTCTGCCGGGGCAGGTACGAGAACCACGCCACCTATGGCCGACAGTTCCACGCACAGGAGTGCGAGACGGATATGCCCAAAGACCTCGAGGCCGTCTACGCCTTCCTCGCCAGCCGGTCGCTGCCCTACATCGGCGCACGGACGGCGGATAAGATCATTGACAAATTCGGCGCGGCGGCGCTGGAAGTGATCGCCAACGACCCCGCCCAGCTCACCCTCATCCCGGGCATCTCGGCGGACAAGGCCGACCGCATCCAGCAGGAGTTCAAGCGGATGTTCGGAATGCGGGAGCTCATCGCCTATCTGGCTCAGTTCGAGATCAGCCCCCGCCGGGCGATGGAAGTCTTCCGCACCTTCGGGCCGGGGGCCATGCAGGCCATCCAGCAGAACCCCTACCTGCTCTGCGGCGAACCCTTGCAGCTGGACTTCCGCCACGCCGACAGCATCGCCCAGTATTACCAGATGGCAGGGGACTGCGCCCAGCGGCTGGAAGCCGCCCTTCTGCGCACCCTGCGCCACAACGCCGGCAACGGCCACACCTGTCTGCCCCGGGCGCAGCTGCTGGAAACAGCGTCGAACTTCATCCACCAGCCCCCCGAAAAGCTGGCGGCGGCGCTGGACAGCTGCATCCAGACCGGGAAACTGGCGGTGCGGATGTTCGACGACACACCGTATATTTATCTGCCGGATCTGCTGGCTGCAGAGCAGGACATCGCCGACCGTCTGGCCATGCTGACCAGGCGCGGGAAGCAGACGGCCCACGGCCTCGACAAGAACATCCAGATTCTGGAACTGGCGCAGGGCTTTGCTTACGCGCCGCTCCAAAAAGAAGCCATCCGCAAGGCCATGACCGAGAACTGCCTTGTCCTCACCGGCGGCCCCGGCACCGGCAAGACCACCACGGTCAACGCCATCCTGCAGCTGCTCGAGAACGAGGCCGAACGGGTAGCCCTCTGCGCTCCCACAGGCCGCGCCGCCAAGCGTCTGAGCGAGCTGACGGGCCGGAAAGCCTCCACCATCCACCGCCTGCTGGAAGTGGACTACACCGGCGGCGTGGTCAGCTTCATCCACAACGACAAGAACCTGCTCAAGTGCGACGTCGTCATCCTCGACGAGATGAGTATGGTGGACGTCAAGCTGTTCCAGGCCCTCATTGCGGCACTGCGGTACAGCTGCCGTATTATTATGGTAGGCGATGCCGACCAGCTGCCCAGCGTCGGCCCGGGCAATATCCTCGGCGAGATCATCCGCTCCGGGCTGGTGCCGACGGTCTGCCTCAACGAGATATTCCGGCAGGCCGCTCAGAGCCTCATCGTGGAGAACGCCCACCACATCATCTCGGGCGAACCGCTGAAAAAGGGCGGAAAGACGGACGATTTCTTCTTCCTCGAAGCCGACGGCGACGCGGCCCAGAAACTGGTCTGCGACCTTGTGACCACCCGTCTGCCCCGCAGCTACCAGTTCGACCCGGTGAAGGATATTCAGGTGCTCTGCCCCACAAAGCTCGGCCCCACCGGCACCCAGGCCCTCAACGCGGAGCTGCAGGCCATGCTCAACCCGCCCAGGAAGGGCAAGCCGGAGTTGCAGAGCGCGGCCCGGGTCTTCCGGGTGGGGGACAAAGTGATGCAGGTGCGCAATAACTACGAGATAACGTGGCAGCGCATCGGCGGGGAACAGGGTGTGGGTGCCTACAACGGCGACATCGGCATCGTGGAGTCCATCGACGTGCGCAGCCGCTCCATGGTGGTGCGGATGGACGACCGGCGGCTGGTCTACCCGGCGGAGAACCTCAACGAGCTGGAAATTGCGTATGCCATCACAGTACACAAAAGCCAGGGCAGCGAGTTCCCGGCGGTCATCCTCCCGGCGGCGCAGGTGCCGCCCCGCCTGTGCTACCGCAACCTCTTCTATACCGGCGTCACCCGCGGGCGGAAGCTCTGCATCGTGGTGGGCCGGCGGGACGTGGTGAACCGGATGATGTCCAACATCCGCCAGAACCTGCGCTACAGCGGCCTGGCCGCTCTGCTGGCCCAGGCTCTGCCCCCGGAGCAGGAGAACCTTTAAGGGTTTCTTTTTGGATACACCTGTGTTATACTATAATGTGTTTTGATGACCCGCGCCCGGAGATGGGCGATGGAAATAGAGAATGGGCAGCAGAGAAAGGAAATATCACGATTATGGCACAGAATGACATCGGTATCGATCTTGGTACGACGACCATCATCATCGCGCAGGAGGGGCAGGGCGTCGTGCTCAACCAGCCCAGCGTGGTGGCGGTGGATACCCGCAAGAACTGCGTGCTTGAGGCCGGCGACAAGGCCCTTGCAATGGTGGGCCGCACGCCCAACTACATCTCCGCCATCTTCCCGCTGAAGGATGGCGTCATCAGCGACCACACCATGACCCGGGAGCTCATCTGCCGCTTCGTCAATCAGGTCTACAGCTCCCACATGGTCAAGCCCCGTGTGGCCGTCTGTGTGCCTGCCGCCATCACCGGCATCGAGAGCGACGCCGTGGTGGAGGCCGTCATGGCTGCCGGTGCGCGTCAGGTCTACCTCATTGATGAGCCCATCGCCGCAGCTCTCGGCTCCGGCATCGACATCACCGTGCCGGATGGCCGGATGATCATCGACATCGGCGGCGGCACCACCGACATCGCCGTGCTGAGCCTCGGCGGCAAGGTCAAGGCCACCAGCGTCCGCGTGGCCGGCAACCACTACGACGAAGAGATCCTGAAGTTCGTGCGCAACAAGTTCAGCATCGCCATCGGCCAGCGCACCGCTGAGAACCTGAAAAAGAACGTGGCCTGCTGCCCCCAGAAGGCAGATTTCAACGAGACCATGGAGATCAAGGGCCGCAGCCTGCTCACCGGCCTGCCCGTGCGCGTCAATGTCTCCACCGCCGACCTCTACGAGCCGGTCATGCGTCTGAGCGAGCAGATCGGCACCGCCGCTCATCAGGTGCTGGAGAAGACTCCTCCGGAGCTGGCCGGCGACATCTACCGCAACGGCGTCGTCCTCACCGGCGGCGGCGCACAGCTCCACGGCCTGCCTGAGTACCTGAGCCAGGAGCTGAAGGTGGAAGTGACCGTCTCGCCTGACCCCGTCAACTGTGTCGCGCTGGGTACGGCCATGAGCCTGCGTCTGGGCGACAAGCTGGAGACCGGCTTCATGGACGCCACCCCCCGCATGGGCCGCCGCTGAGAGGGAAGCGCTGTTCACAGAACCGTGAAAAACAACATGATTTTTGTTCATAGTTGTTGAATCGACCCGGAAAATATTGTATAATATCTTCAAATCGCTTTTTGCCGCCCGCCCCCCGGGCGGCAAAGAAAAAAGTAAATAGGAGGAAGACCATGGATTTAGGTTATGATGTGATCGTTACCATAACCGGTATTGTGCTGGTGTTTCTGATCCTCGTCCTGCTGATGGCCATCATCACGCTGGAGGGCAAGATCTTTGACGCCATGAACGGCAAGAAGGCAGCTGCCAAGGCTGCTTCTGCTGCAAAACCGGCTGCTCCTGTGAAACAGGCCGCTGCGCCCGCTCCTGCAAAGGCTGCTGCCCCGCAGGTCGAGGCCGGCATCCCCGGCGACGTTGTGGCAGCCATCATGGCAGCCATCTACTCTATGGGCAACGGCAAGTATGTGCTGAAGGCAGTCCGCCGCGGCAAGAATGGCTGGGGCAAGGCTGGCGTCAACGACACCACCGCACCCTTTTAACACAGGAGGAAAAACATGACTCAGTTTATTGAGACTCTGGTCGGTATTTTCCAGAGTTCCGGTTTTGCCAAGTTCGGTGAGCCGGGCGGCTGGCTGTACGCAGTGATGATCTGCGTGGGCTGCTTCCTGCTCTACCTCGCTATCGTCAAAGAGTTTGAGCCTCTGATCCTGCTGCCCATGGCTTTCGGCATGATCCTGGCCAACCTCCCCGGCAGCGGCGTCATCCACATGCAGTACTTTGTTGGTGACGGCCTCGAGCACCCGATGTGGGTCGAGATCCTGAACAACGGCGGTCTGGCCGATATGCTCTACATGGGCGTCAAGCTGGGCATCTACCCGCCGCTGATCTTCCTCGGCATCGGCACCATGACCGACTTCGCACCCCTGATCTCCAACCCCAAGAGCCTGCTGCTGGGCGCTGCCGCTCAGTTCGGCATCTTCGGCACTTACATGGGCGCTCGTCTGCTGGCCGCTACCGGTCTGGTGGACTTCACCCAGAAGCAGTCTGCTGCTATCGCCATCATCGGCGGCGCAGACGGCCCCACCGCTATCTTCGTCACCTCCCGTCTGGCTCCTGAGCTGCTGGGCTCCATCGCCGTCGCGGCCTACAGCTACATGGCTCTGGTGCCTGTTATCCAGCCGCCTATCATGAAGGCTCTGACCTCCAAGAAAGAGCGTACCGTCGTGATGAAGCAGCTGCGCACCGTGAGCAAGACCGAGAGGATCATCTTCCCCATCATGGTCACCATCATCGTCTCCCTCATCGTGCCGGATGCCGCCGTTCTGGTCGGTATGCTGATGCTGGGCAACCTGATGAAGGAGTGCGGCGTCGTGGACCGTATCCAGAAGACCGCCGGCAATGAGCTGATGAACATCATCACCATCTTCCTGGCTCTGTCTGTTGGCTGCACCACCTCTGCAAACACCTTCCTGAACAGCCGCACCCTGTTCATCATCGTGCTGGGCCTCATCGCATTCTCCTTCGGTACTGCTGCCGGTGTTCTCTGCGGCAAGGTCATGTATATCCTGACCGGCGGTCAGGTCAACCCCCTGATCGGTTCCGCTGGCGTTTCCGCTGTGCCTATGGCTGCCCGTGTTTCTCAGAAGGTCGGCCAGAGCGAGAACCCCTCCAACTTCCTGCTGATGCACGCAATGGGCCCCAACGTGGCCGGTGTTATCGGCTCTGCCGTCGCTGCTGGTATCCTCATCAACATCTTCGGCTAAGCATTTCCTGAAATTTCCGCTCCATCGTGGTATTGACCGCGGTGGGGCGGTTTTTTTTGTTTGCATTGTTTTTATGTACAACTTTTTTGAAATGTGATATACTATATTTTAAGTGATATATCCAGAAATGATTGAAAAGAACAGGTGAAACAATGGCAACAGATCTCGCACAACAATTCTGCGCTTTGCGTGATACGTATATCGAAAAGCAGTTCGGACGCCTGAACGATATGCAGCGGGAGGCGGTGTTCACCACCAACGGCCCTCTGCTCATCCTCGCGGGTGCAGGCAGCGGAAAGACCACCGTGCTGGTCAACCGCATCGCCAACCTCATCCGCTTCGGCTCGGCCCACGGCTCCAGGTGGACGCCCCGGGAGGTGACGGAGGACGATGTGAAAGCTCTGCGCACCGCCATCATGACCGGCACCGACGCCCCGTCGTGGCTGGACGGGATGCTGCGGAAGGATGCCGTCCGGAGCTGGAACGTCATGGCCATCACCTTTACCAACAAGGCCGCCGGTGAGCTGAAAGAGCGTCTGCGCCGGATGCTGGGCGGGGAAGAGGGCGACGAGGTGTTTGCCTCCACGTTCCACTCGGCCTGCGTCCGCATTCTCCGCCGCTGGGCCGAGGAGATCGGCTACCCCCGCAGCTTTACCATCTACGACAGCGACGACTCCCAGCGGGTCATGAAGGCTGTCTACAAAGAGCTGAGCGTGGACGACAAGTTCTTCCCGGTCAAGAGTGCCATCAACCAGATGAGCCGCTGGAAAGACCAGCTCATCAGTCCGGAAGAGGCCCTGAAGACCCCGGCCCGGGACACGAAGGGTGCTCTTGCGGCCAAGGTCTATGCCGCCTATGAAAAGAAGCTCAAGGAGGCCGGTGCTTTCGACTTCGATGACCTCATCTATCAGACGGTCATCCTGCTGTCGGAGCACGAGGACGTGCGGGAGTTCTACCAGAACAAGTACAAATATCTGCTGGTGGACGAGTATCAGGACACCAGTGTGGCTCAGTTCCGGCTCGTGAGCCTGCTCACCGGCCCGGAAAAGAACATCTGCGTCGTGGGCGACGACGACCAGAGCATCTACCGCTTCCGCGGCGCGACCATTGAGAACATCCTCAACTTCGAGCGCATCTATAAAGGCACCAGGACCATCCGACTCGAGCAGAATTACCGCTCTACGTCGAATATCCTGAATGCCGCCAACTGTGTCATCCAGCACAACACCGAGCGCAAGGGCAAGACCCTCTGGACCAAGAACGGCGAGGGCGACAAGGTGCAGGTCTACACCGCCGAGAACGAGCAGGACGAGGCCAGCCATATCGCGGACGTCATCGGCCAGCACCTCAAAGAGGGCGGACATCTGGCCGACCACGCCATCCTCTACCGGATGAACGCCCAGTCGGCTCCCATCGAAAGCTACTTCACCCGTGCGGGCATCCCGCATAAGATCGTGGGCGGCCAGCGCTTCAACGACCGCAAAGAAGTCAAGGACATCCACTCCTATATGTCCATCGTGGCGAACCCCCGGGACGATGTCCGACTCCGCCGTATCATCAACGAGCCTGCGCGCAAAATCGGTGCGACGACCATCGAAGTCATCGCGGACTTGGCGGCTCAGCAGGGCATCAGTATGCTGGATGTCATCTCCCATGCCGACCAGTACGCCAAGCTCAGCCGCGCCATCGCGCCGCTGTTCAAGTTCTGGGACATCTACCAGAAACTGCAGGAATCGCTGGAAACGAAGACGCTGGATGAGTTCGCCTCCGATGTCATCGAGATCACCGGCTACCGCGCCATGCTGGAAGCCGACGCCGCCAAGGGCCACGAGGATGCCGCCGACCGTCTGCAGAACCTCGGTCAGCTGGTCAACAACGTCAAGAGCTACTGCGATCAGCACGGAGAAGAGGCCTCGCTGGAAGGCTATCTGGAGGACATCGCCCTCATCAGCGACATCGACAGCTACAACGAGAGTGCCGACCAGGTGGTGCTGATGACCATCCACTCGGCCAAGGGCCTTGAGTTCCCCTATGTATTCCTCATTGGCATGGAAGAGGGCGTCTTCCCCAGTGAGATGAGCAAGTATTCTGAGGCTGACCTCGAGGAGGAGCGCCGCCTGGCCTATGTGGGTATCACCCGCGCCAAGAAGGAGCTTTACATCTCCAACAGCGTCACCCGGATGCTCTATGGCCGCACCCAGCGCAACGAGCCCAGCCGCTTCCTCCGGGAAATCGAGCCGGAGTACATCGAAGAGACCCGCAGCCCGGTGCTGGAACAGCGCTCCCGTCTGGGCGGCTGGGGCAGCGGTTACGGCAGCGACACCGTGCCGGGCGGTGCGTCGGGCTACTCCGGCCCCTCCGGCTGGGGGCGCGCGGCCTCCGGTTACGGCTCGGGCTATGGCAGCCGCAGCGGCTATCTGAATAAAGAATATAACGCACCGATGTCCAATAGCCGAGGCTTTGGCTCCGATCACGCGGGCCGGGGAAGTGCTTCGTCGAGCTATGGCGGCTACGACTCCGGTTCGGGAAGCAGCGGCTTCGGCTCTGGCTATGGCCGTCCGGCAGCGTCCAAAGCGCCGGTCAGACCCGCAGGCGGCGGCGTGACCTCTTCGCCCCGTCCGGCAGCGGCATCCACCGGCCCCAAGCACTATGAGCCGGGCGACATCGTGGAGCACAAGGTCTTCGGGCGCGGCAAGGTGCTGAAGGTCAAGCCCGCCGCCGGCGACCAGATCGTGGAGATCAGCTTCGAGAAGGTGGGCGTGAAGAAGACCATGGCCAACTTTGCGCCCCTTGTGAAGATAACGACGGAGGAATGAGAAAAATGATGACTGTCCGATTGATAGCACATACGCCGGAGCCGGAGAAGGTCGTGGCGGCTGCGGCAAAGCTCTGCTACTCCGACGCCCACATCACCGACCTGCTGGACGGGCTGGATGAGGAAAAGACTGCCCGCTTCCTGACCATGCTCAGCGATCTGGGCCACGCCAGCCCCATCGAGCACGCAAGCTTCACCTTCGGCATCGAGGGAGTCAGCCGTACCCTGCTGGCCCAGATCACCCGCCACCGCATCGCGTCCTTCAGCGTCCAGAGTCAGCGGTACGTCCGTCTGGACGATTTCCGCTACGTCATCCCGCCCGAGATCGAGGCCATCCCCGAGGCAAAGGCGGCGTTCATCGAGAGCATGAACGAGGACGCCAGGCGCTATCTCGACCTCGTGCAGAAGCTGGAAGACGGCCACACCGCCCGCCTGATGGCCGAAGGTCTGCCCGAAAAGCAGGCCCGGGCCAAGGCTTCCAAGCAGGCCAACGAGGACGCCCGCTTCGTGCTGCCCAACGCCTGCGAGACCAAGATGGTGGTGACCATGAACGCCCGCAGCCTGCAGAACTTCTTCCACCTGCGCTGCTGCAACCGCGCCCAGTGGGAGATACGGCAGCTGGCCGAAGAGATGCTGCGGCTGGTCTACCCGGTGGCACCCCATATCTTCCGCACCGCCGGCCCGGCCTGCGTGTCCGGCCCCTGCCCGGAGGGCAAGATGTGCTGCGGCCGCACCGCCGAAGTCCGCGCCCGGTACGCCGCGCTGAAAGGGGAGAAGGCAGAATGAGCAAGGGCAGGCTTCTTGTCATCGAAGGGCTGGACGGCTCCGGCAAGGCCACCCAGGCAAAGCTGCTGGCCTCCTATCTGGCCGAGAGCGGTCGAAGGGTGATGGAGATCACGTTCCCGGACTACGAGAGCGATTCCAGTGCGCTGGTAAAGATGTACCTTTCCGGTCAGTTCGGCGACAAGCCCGACGACGTCAACCCTTATGCGGCGTCCAGCTTCTATGCGGTGGACCGGTACGCCAGCTATAAGACCAAGTGGGGCAGCTTCTACGAGGCGGGCGGCATCGTCATCGCCGACCGCTACACCACGTCGAACGCGGTGCATCAGTGCTCCAAGCTCCCGCCGGAGCAGTGGGACGACTTCCTCCGCTGGGCCTTTGACTACGAATACAGGCTGCTGGGCCTGCCCGCGCCGGACGCTGTGGTGTACTTGCAGGTAGACCCCGCTGTGAGCCAAAAGCTCATGACCGGCCGCTATCATGGCGACGAGAGCAGGAAGGATGTCCACGAAAAGGACATCGAATATCTGGCCCGCAGCCGCCGTGCCGCCGAGTACTGCGCAGAGCATCTGGGCTGGGCCACCGTCCATTGCACGGAAAATGGAGCTATGCGCACCATCGAGGAGATTCAGGCCGAGGTGCGGGCGCTGGCGGAAAAAGAACTCGGATAACCGCGAAAATGGGAGGGATACTATCGATGTATCGTTTGATGCGGCCGTCGGATGAGGCGGCAGTCGTGGCACTGTGGCAGAAAGAACGCGGCGACAGCGCCGAGTTCATCAAGACTGCTCTGGAAAAGTTCGCCGGGGCGGAAAATATCTACGTCGCTGAGGAAAATGACGAGATAGCCGCTGCGGCGCTGGCGGTCCCCGTCACCCTCAAGGGACGCAGCGGCAGCTACCTCTACGGCCTCTGCGGGCAGGGAAGCCTGCTTCTGGCAGGACTCGTGGACTATCTCTGTGCGCAGCAGAAGCTGCGGGGCGCGGGCTTCACCGTGGCCGTTCCGGTCGGACAGGAGCAGGCCGCGCTGCTGGAAAACAAGGGTTTCCAGCGGGCTTTTGCCCTCCGCTGCCTGCCCCGGGAGGTGTCCCGCAACCTGTGGAGTCAGGCGGAGTTCGACTCCGTGACGGCCCGCAAGCTCTGTGAGCTGCGGGAGCGCTTCTATCCCGATACCGTCCAGTTCCCGCCGGAGCAGATGGCCGTCGTGCTGACCGACCTCTACGCCCGGGGCGCGACCATCGTGTCCAGCGAGAAGGGCTACGGCATCTACTTCCGCCGGGAGGACACCCTCTATTTTGTGGAGCTGATGGCCGAAGATGACCGCTCTGCCGAGGTACTGATGGAAGCGGCCCGGGAGAAGGAGGTCATCGTGGAGCGCGCCGTCATCACAGTGGGCGCGGCTCAGAACCTTTTCCTCGGCGAAGGCACCCGGCAGGACTACGGCATGATACGGTTCGACGCGGAGCCTTTCGATGTGGAAGAAAGCTATATGCGGCTGATGATGGAAAGCTGAACGGAATGGTAAAGGAGTGTGTACATGGCACACGATGCAAAACATAGAAAAAGCAGAAAAGGCGGCGCAGCGAAAATGATCCTGATCGTGCTGCTGATCCTGGTACTGGCGGCGGGCGGCTGTCTGCTGGCCATCCGAAAAGAGATCAACGGCAGTGCTTCCGCTGGCGAGCCGGTGAGTGTGAGCATCCAGCAGGGCAGCGGCGTGGCAGCCATCGCCCAGAAGCTCAAGACGGCGGGCGTCATCAAGTACCCCCACGTCTTCCGCTGGTATGCAGGCAAGCAGGGCGCGGCAGGCAAGCTCCAATACGGCGAGTTCGACCTCGCCCCCGGCAGCTCCTACGACGACATCATCGAGGCACTTTCCGCCTACGCGAAGGCCGACAGCGTCCGGCTGACCTTCCCCGAGGGTACGACGGCCATCGCCATTGCGAAAAAAATGGAGGATGCCGGGCTGTGCAGCGCCGAAGACTTCCTCAAGGAGGCCAACACCGGCGACTTCAGCCAGTACAGGTTCTGGCAGTACGTCCCCGACGACAAGGACGCCCCGGACCGCTTCCTCAAGTGCGAGGGTTATCTTTTCCCGGATACCTACGATTTTCGGAAGGATGACACCGTCCATCATTACGTTGAGACGTTCTATTCTCACTTCGACAAGCAGATCACCGACGAGATGTATGCCGAGATGGAAAAGCAGGGGATGACCCTCTCCGAGGTGGTCACTCTGGCGTCCTTCGTGCAGGAGGAGGCCGGCAACGATCAGGACGATAATGTGGCGCAGGTGTTCCGCAACCGTCTGGCCGAGGGTTCGCCCTACCCCAAACTGCAGAGCAACACCTCCAGCTACGTCCAGAGCGACGCCGACAACAACTACCTCTGGAACTGGGTCGCGCCCTACTACGGCGGCTGGGACAGCATCCCGGAGAACATTCGGGAAGCCTACGACACCTACACCTGCACCGGCCTCTCCGCCGGCCCCATCTCCAACCCCGGCATCGCGGCCATCCGCGCGGCGCTTGACCCGCAGCCCGACGATGAGGCGAAGGACGCCTATTTCTTCGTCACCGACCTTGCCGGTCACTACTACTACGCCCGCACCTACGCAGACCACCAGAAAAACTGCGATGCGGCGGCTAAAGTTAATAAGAGCCTAAAATAAGAAGCGAAGCCCGTAAGCCTGACGGAAAAGGCAGCCGCTGACCGGCCTGCCAATGGCTCGCCCTTTGGGAGAGCTGGCACCGAAGGTGACTGAGAGGGCTAGAGAGGAATACCATGTTACAGATACCGGAACTTCTGGCCCCGGCAGGCGACCTCGAGCGTCTGCGGTATGCCATCAACTACGGCGCGGACGCCGTTTACTGCGCTCTGCCCGAGTTCGGGATGCGCTCTGCACCCACCAACTTCACCCCGGAGCAGCTGAGCGAGGGCGTCATCTATGCCCACGCCCGGGGCCGCAAGGTCTACCTGACCATGAACACCCTGCCCACCAACGAGGAGGCTGACCGTCTGCCTCAGGCCATCAAGGACGCTGCCGCCGCCGGTGTGGACGCCTTCATCGTGGCAGACCTCGGCGTGTTGGACGCCTGCAAGACGTTCGCGCCCGACATCGACGTCCACATGTCCACCCAGACCGGCATCACCAACTGGGCCGCTGCCCGCGCCGCCTACAACATGGGCGCGAAGCGGGTGGTGCTGGCCCGGGAGATGACCCTGCAGGACATCGCCACCCTCCGCGACAAGACCCCGCCGGAGCTGGAAATCGAGGCTTTCGTCCACGGCGCCATGTGCATGAGCGTCTCGGGCCGCTGCCTGCTCTCCAACTACATGGCAGGCCGCGACGCAAACCGCGGCCAGTGCGCCCAGCCCTGCCGCTGGAAGTACTATCTCAGCGAGGAGACCCGCCCGGGCCAGCTCTATGAGATCGGCGAGAACGAGAACGGCAGCTACATCCTCAACGCCAACGATCTGTGTACCGCGCCCTTCCTCGACCTCATCTGCAACGCGGGCGTGGACAGCCTCAAGATCGAGGGCCGCGCCAAGACGTTCTACTACGTCGCCAGCGTGACGGCGGCCTACCGCCGCGCCCTCGACCAGTATCTGGCCGACCCGATGAACGAGAACTTCGAGCTGCCGGAAGAGGTTTTGGATGAGCTGACCCGCACCAGCCACCGCCACTATTCGCCCGGCTTCTACTTTGGCCGGGAGCAGGCCCGTCAGGCCACCGACAGCGCGACTTACATCCGCGAGTGGGAGTTTGTCGGTACGGTGGACGGCTGGGAGAACGGCGTCGCCAGCTGCCAGCAGCGGGGCAAGTGGAGCCTCGGCGACACGCTGGAAGTGCTCTGCCCGGATGGCCGCAGCATCCCGCTGGACCCCGCGTGGATCAAGAATGAGGCCGGTGAGCTGGTGGAGTCCACGCCCCACGCGATGGAGCGCTATACCATCCCCACCCCGGAGCTGCCGCCTATGAGCCTGCTGCGCCGGAAAGTCTGAGGATCAAAAGCAAAGCCGCCTGTCATTCAACGAATGACAGGCGGCTTTTATCGTTTATTTTCTATTATTCCGGCTTGACCTGCAGCTCCTGCTCGCAGTAGATGCAGCGATACTTGCCGTTGGAGCTCAGCTCGAAGATCTGGTCGCACTCTTCCTCGATGGAGGAGATGCAGCGAGGGTTCTTGCACCGCACGATGTTGACCAGACGCTTGGGGGGCTGGGGCTTTTCCTTCTTGACAGCCTTGCCGTTCTCGATGACGGTCACGCTGATGTCGGGGTCGAGATAGGCCAGCACGTCGAGGTTGAGCCAGGAGGCGTCACCCTCCACCTTGATGATGTCCTTCCGGCCCGACTCTGCCTTGTGGCTGCGGGCGTTCTGGATGAGGGCCACACTGGAGGTGCGGTTGCCCTTGATGCCCAGCAGGTCCATCAGGCCGATGGCCGTGCCTGCCTTGATATGGTCGATGACGATACCGTTCTGAATTTCATCAATGTTCAGCATCTCAGTTGCCCTCCTTTTCAGCCTTGGGGTCCTTGAGGCCCAGCAGCGTCATGATAAGTGCCATGCGGATGTAGACGGCGTTCTGCACCTGCTCAAAGTAGGCGGCCCGGGGGTCGTCGTCCACGTCCAGCGTGATCTCATTGACGCGGGGCAGGGGATGGAGCACGGCCATGTCAGGCTTGGCAAGGGCCATCTTCTCTTTGGTGAGGATATAGCTGTTCTTCAGACGGACATAGTCTTCCTCGTTGAAGAAACGCTCCTTCTGGACGCGGGTCATGTAGAGGATGTCCAGCTCGGGCATGGACTCCTCGAGGCTGCGGGTCTCCTTGTAGGGGATATGGTTGGCCTCGAGCACGTCGGTGATGATGTAGTCCGGCACCCGCAGCTCCTCGGGGCTGATGAGGACGAAGCGGATGTTCTCACAGCGCGCCATGGTCTTGATGAGGGAGTGGACGGTGCGGCCAAACTTGAGGTCGCCGCACAGGCCGATGGTCAGGTCATTCAGACGGCCCTTGCGGCGGCGAATGGTCATCAGGTCGGTCATGGTCTGGGTCGGGTGCTGGTGTCCGCCGTCGCCTGCGTTGATGACAGGGATGCGGGAGTACCGGCTGGCCCGCAGCGGTGCGCCCTCCTTGGGGTGGCGCATGGCCACGATGTCGGCATAGCAGGAGACGACGCGGATGGTGTCGGCCACGCTCTCGCCCTTGGATGCACTGGAGACGGTCTCGCTCGGGAAGCCGAGGACATGTCCGCCGAGGTTCAGCATCGCGGCCTCAAACGAAAGGCGGGTGCGGGTGGACGGCTCGTAGAACAGGGTAGCCAGCTTTTTGTGGGCGGCCACGTCCTGATAGGCAGCCGGGTCGGCGCAGATGCGGTCGGCCAGGTCCAGCAGAGAGGTGATCTCCTGCTGACTGAAATCCAACGGATCGATCAGATGACGCATATTTTTTGTTTCCCTCCGTCAAAGAAGCTTTCGAAGAATCGAGAAGTCGAAGAAGTTCGTGTAGTAGCTCAACGAACGCATGACGGGATGGCAGAGCCGGTTGTAGCAGATCTCATCCAGCAGCAGCATGGCCTCGCCCGGGGCCAGACGCATGGCAGCCCGGATGGGCTCGTCGCCGCAGCTGGCCTTGAGGTGGGCCACATTGGAGGCTACCTGCTGGCGGCACTCCCGCTCCAGAACATCGAAGATGTCACCCGACAGGTCGATGCGGGTGTAGTCCCGGTTCCCAAACAGGGCGCGGGGCAGGTAGTCGATGGAGTAGATGACGGGGGTGGTGTCGGCGAGGATGCGCTTCTTGATGCAGATGACATCGTCGCCGGGCTCGATGGCCAGATCACGGGCCAGCTCTTCGCCTGCGCGGACGGGGTAGATCTGGATGCCGTCGGCGTGGGGGTAGCTGCCAAAGCTGCGGATGAGCGGGTAATACTCCAGCTTCTGGTCCAACCGGCTGCGCAGGTTCAGGACACTTCGGTTGACCACTGTGCCGATGCCGCGCACCCGCTCGATGTAACCCGCACGCTCCATCTCGCTCAGCGCATCGCGGATGACGGTGCGGCTGACGCCGAGTTCGGCGGCAAGGTCTACCTCGGCGGGCAGACGGTCGGTCTGTGCATAGCGGCCTGTGCGCAGTTCCTCCAGCAGAGCGCTGACGATGCGGTCGCTGATGACAGCACCACCCAGGCGGCTGGAAGGGGATAAGCTGGAATCTCTCATGGTTCGTTTCCTCCGGTACACGGGCAGGGCGGCCCTGCCTGGACTTCCGAAAAAGCTGTGCCTGAGCACAAAAACTCTTTCTGCAAATATTATAGCATAAATTGACAATGATTCAAACGGCATTTATACTGGAATCAGCCGGAAAGTATGATTTTATTTTGGAGGGATAGAGCAAGAATGGAAGTTCTTCTGCACAAAGTGTACGGCCGGCCCGCAAGCCGCACCATGACCCTGCGCGCTGCCGGGCCGGAGGATGCCGCCGCCTTTTACGCCTTGCAGAACGAGGTGCGGGCTGCGATGCCCTACCCGGAGCAGTTCGTACCCGACACGCTGGAAAACATCGCCCGCTACCTGAAAGAGGATCTGTGCATCGGCGGGTGGGACGGCGGGCGGCTGGGGGCCTACTTCATCCTGCGGTACTGCGGGCAGGACGCGCACAACTACGCCGCCTTTATGGGCATCCCGCGAGAAGAGTGGGACGGCTGGGCCAACGCCGACAGCGCCATCGTCCACCCCGACTACCGGGGCAACGGTCTGCAGCGGAAGCTGCTGGAAGCGGCGCTTGCCCTGCTCCGTCCCGGCATCGTGGGCATCGGGGCCACCGTCAGCCCGGAAAATCAGTACAGCCTCAACAACGCTCTGGCCAGCGGCTTTGAGATCGTCTGCCGCCGGGAGATGTACGGCGGGTATGACCGGTATCTGCTGGCGAAGAGGCTATAAAATGATACAGCTCCGCCTTTCTCCGGAAAGGCGGGGCTGTTCTTTTTTGCTATGCCGGAAAAGTCATACTATTCATGAATCTACGCTGATATGTCATGAAAAGGACTTGACAAGGATATAGGGGGGGGGGGGAAAATAGAGCCGCAGAAATCCTGCAATAAAAT
>OGLZ01000526.1_pt1 | contig 29095 bp, 21 predicted proteins | sample 1572991 | NCBI WGS metagenome assembly OGLZ01 (sample SAMEA2581893, study PRJEB24529) | metagenome | biome: Human gut stool | place: China | collected 2011 | reverse complement strand
CAATGGCCCACTTAGTGTTGATATTGAACTTCAAGCCCAAACCGGCAGAAGCGCCGATACGTGCACGCATTTCAGCTTCACCGGCAGGAGCCATAGACTGCGAAGTACCGTCAGCACTAATTGTAACATCCACATTTTGAGATTTTGCTACAGAAATTTGAGGTCCCAAGAAACCGTAAACTTCGAAGAAACGGTTAGGATTAGCACCGGCAAACAATGTAGAAAGATTGATCATTGCATCAATGTTACCACCTACATAAGTCTTGTTGTGTTCCCAGTATGCATCATCCAAACACAAATGCTGAGTAATACCGTTTACCTGAGCACGTACCCCCCAAGTCGGAGTAATCAGCTTACCAACTGACACGCTGAAATGCGGAGCAATCTTATTGAAACCGTCATTGTTGATGGCGTGGATACCACCACCTACACTGACAAAAATATTATCGCTCCATTTCGGAGTGTAGTAGTTCGTTTTTTCCTGTGCATTCAGATTTGCTGCACAAGCGCCTGCCAATAGTAAGGAGGCTATCATTAATTTACTTTTCATTTTCTCTTGAGTTTAAGATAAATAACAACTAAAACTTCTATTAATCAAGTTCACCAACACCACCACCGGCATTGCCTTCACCATGACCATGACCATGACCGTGGCTATGACCGTGACCAGGAATATCTTGATTTTCAAGAACAAACAGTGTAGAAGTTGTATAATCATCTACTTCAATAGAAGCTAAAGGCTCTGTTTCAGCTTTTGTTACAGCCTTCTTCACTACTTTATATTCAGTTGTTACAACAGTATAAGTAATAGATGCAGTTGTTCTAGAGTTAGCATAAACTTTATACTTATTCTCCGGTGTTGTTACTGTCGTTTCCTCATATGTATTCTCAAGCGTGTTAAAGAAAGATTCAATAGCTGCGCGTTCAATAAGATCAGTTGTATTGATTTTCTTTGCACCTACTTTTGCACCTTCTTTTACTACATAAGGGAATGATGGAATGTCAAACCAATAAAGCTCGTAGTTATCCCAAGTCTTAACTTTAGGATCCGTTACTGGTTCAAGTTTTGTAGATTCTGCTACAATCTTAGTCTCAGCATCTTCTTCCTGAAGAATGATAGTCGGAGTCAGAGTAGCAAATTGCCCAGCTTGCAAAGCAGGAACCTTAACTGTAACAGTTGCACTCAAACCATTATAAGAAGCTGTAACATCAACACTCTTAGCAGCCAGAGTAGGATTACCAGTAAATGTCAACTCTGCAGGTGCGATAGTGGCTTGGCCAGTTACATCTGTAGTAACACCATCCTCTATAGCAAGCACAATCGGACTAATAACAGCTTGTGCATTAGTAGGAGTTACATTAACGTTGAACTCTTCCTTCTCACAAGAAGTTAAAGTTGTAGCTAAAGCTACTACGGCTAACGCAAATACTGCACTTATGCCGTTTAAGAATTTAATCTTTTTCATCTCAATTAATTAATTAAAAATTTAACAATTCTGACTTAATAAAATATGGGTTAAAACTATTTTCTTCCATTATATTGTCACTAACTTCCGCTTTATACTGTCTATAATAGTACCTTTCATTACCTGCATTATAAACAATGCCCATATTAGCAGAGGTATTCACACGAGGTATATATCCTTTCCTTTTATATTTATAAGGAGGTAATGCCACTTGAAATCGGAAGCCTCCATTCATCTTTGCATGTTCTGCTTTCATTGCATAGAAACCAATCGAACAATAGCGAAAATGGCGAATCATTTCAAATTTAACACCTTTCTCCTTCAATAAATACTGTTCTGCTTTCAGATTAAACTGAGTGTTAAATTGCGGCCAATAAAAGCTACCGCCCAAAGACCAAGTAACAAGTGCTGTCGAAGGATCATATACATAGCGAAATCCGCTCCAATATCCCATTCCTGTATACCCAATCCGAGCCATTAAGGAAAAGCGTTCATCCTTAAAAGGGCGATAAAATTCGGCGTCCACTCCATATTGGTCAGCACTAAAACATCCCACAGTCACTTTACCAAACACATTATACGGTAATCTAAAACGCTGTGAAATTGTAATATGTCCTGGATGAACTTTATCTTCAAACCTTCCATACCCATCATTATAAACCGGTATTTTCAACTGTGCCGTTAATTTCATACCTTTCCATAACGAAACTTCTATCGCAGGACTCAAATCAAACAAGACCTGGTAAATCTGTGTAATCACCAGATTCTTGAAAGCTAATTGAGGATATACCAATACATCAATCTTGAACAAAGAACTATTTTTCAACTTTATTTTCCGTGCATTTTTCCAAGTATCACCCAATTCATAGCTTACATTCCAGTCATCACGTTCTGCTTGGAGCACCGAATCCCCCTTTATGGGATGATAATAAAGAGAAATCTGAGGTACATTATTGTCCAGAACTATTATCCGGCATGACTTTTCTTCCGGTAAACCCATCTTTTGAATAACATCCACCGCTTTGCCTATGCCTACGCCTTGCAAACGATATGCAGAGTTCTGCAGAACATACACACGTTCATTGCCATCTTCTGTCCATCCAACATTTTCAAATCCCATTTCCACTAAAGCATCTACAGTACTTTCCCCCGTTTGGCAAATCCCTTTTAAAGGGAGCAAACAGTATAAAAAGAACGCTGCACACAGTGCTATTGTTTTAGTATTTAGGCACTTTCTTATGTTAGAGTTTTTATACCTCATCTTTTTCAACCATTTTTTGTGTTCGTATAACACAAAATATGCTGCAAAAATAGACACATTTTTAATAATACCAAAGATTTTTATATGAAAAAATGAAATAATGTTGTTTTTTCTTCAAAAGCCCCCAACAAATACTCAGAATGTTTATATGAAATATATTAGCTATCTTAAAATCCTTAATATAGCTGTGCATAATTACTATACAGAATGTTGTTTTTTGTGCCAAATAGTCATTTTTCAGATGTTTTTGCTAATTCACTTTTCTCTGAAAAAGGATAAATAGAAGAAATATCTGCAAGAATTAAAGAGAATGACAAATTGCACTTCGCATTTAACCAACCCCTATGATATATTAGGAATTAAATCAATAGCTTTCTTTTTACTTTCATCTACAAGCTTTGCATAAATTTGTGTTGTTTGTATATTGGTATGTCCCAATAGTTTGGAGACCGTATATAAATCTACTCCCAGTGTCAGCATCATTGTTGCATGTGTGTGGCGCAAGCAGTGGAACAGAATACAGGAAGCAAGTAGATGAAGGAATGAGAAAGAAAAACGTAATTGGTTGAATATGAGCAGAAGTTCTGTTTTTTGCTGAGATAATGGAAAGCAAAAATGGACAAGATATTGCAGGTGTTCAGTTACCAGAGTGTTAGCTGCCCAGTTACCTGAGCCGAATAGGTAACTGGCTGAACAATGAAGAAACTGTCACAGAGCCTATTATTCACTGTTTGTCAGCATTTTGCATATCAAAGAGCGCTTATAAAATAGGTAATTTTGCCATTAAAAAATAAGCGTATGAAAGTAGAAAAATTCAAGGTGTTGCTCTACCTGAAAAAGAGCGGTCTAGACAAATTCGGAAAGGCTCCGATAATGGGGCGAATAACAGTAAACAACACGATGGCGCAATTCAGTTGTAAGCTGTCATGTACTCCGGAGTTATGGAATCCAAGAGAGAGCCGACTGAATGGAAAGAGTAAAGAAGCCGTTGATGTTAATGCAAAAATTGACCGGCTCTTGCTTTCGGTCAATTCTGCATTTGATTCACTTGTTGAACGTAAGATTGATTTTGACGCAACTGCTGTCAAAGAGCTTTTGCAGGGAAGTGTAGAAACCCAGATGACTCTGTTGAAACGGCTTGATATGCATATAGAGGATATGCGCTCAAGAATCGGTATTGATGTGGCGAAAAGCTCCATGTCAACATACATTTACACCCGCAGGTATCTTGGTGAATTTATTCAAAAACGCTTCAAGACAAGTGATGTTGCTTTTGGACAGTTGAATGAACACATCCCATGGGAGTTTCAGGATTATATACTGAAGGACAAAGGGCTTGCGGTAGATACGGCAAGACATTATCTGGCAATCCTGAAGAAAATCTGTCGGATGGCATTCAAGGAAGGACATGCAGAGAAGCGTTATTTTGTGAATTTCAAACTACCCCAAGAGAACAGGAAACCACCACGAGCTTTGAGTCGTGAGGATTTTGAAAAGATTCGTGATGTTGTGATACCACCGGAAAGAATCACTCATAATATAGCCAGGGATTTGTTTCTCTTTGCCTGTTATACAGGAGTTCCGTATGCGGATGCAGTTTCAATCACTAGAGATAATATATACAAGGACGATAAAGGCGACTTATGGTTAAAGTATCTGAGAAAGAAGAATGAATATCTGGCCCGCGTCAAATTGCTGCCGGAGGCTATCGCTCTAATAGAAAAATATCGTTCGGATGAAAGGGATGAGCTTTTCCCGATGATACACCATCCCAATATGCGACGGCACATGAAAGGTTTGCGTGATTTGGCCGGCATAAGCTGTGATTTGGTCTATCACATGGGAAGACATACCTTCGGAAGTTTGATAACCCTTGAGGCCGGTGTGCCTATTGAAACAATCAGCAAAATGTTGGGCCATACCAATCTGACCACGACACAGCTTTATGCAAGGGTAACTCCTAAAAAACTTTTTGAGGATATGGACAAATTCATCGAAGCAACGAGTGATATGAAACTGGTATTATAAAATCAAAAAAGAAAGAATCATGAGAAGTACATATAAGCAACTATATTATATAAACCGTGGTAAAGTCAAATCTGACGGGACCACATCAATCATGTGTCGTATTACAATAGACGGAAAGGCTGTCGTATTATCAACCGGGTTGTATTGCCAGCCGGAAGAGTGGATCAGCAAGAAAGGAGAAGTCAAAAATAACAGGCTGAACGGAATGCTTGATGAATATAAGAAACGCGTAGATGAAACTTATGCTGAACTGTTGAAAGTGAACGGCGTTATCAGTGCGGAACTTCTGAAAACAGCCATGACAGGAACTGCCGACATCCCGAAGTATATATTACAAGCAGGGGAAGTGGAACGGGAAAATCTAAAAATCCGTTCCATTCAAATAGATTCAACTTCCAGTTACAGGCAATCAAAAATGTATCATTACTATCTGGGTGAATACATCCGTTCTTTGGGCAAAGAGGACATGCTTTTTACAGATATAACCGAAGAGTTTGGCATCAATTATATTTTATATCTGAAAGCAAATTACCCTCATAAGTCGTCATATCGGAACCATTGTCTTTGTTGGCTGAAACGCCTGGTCTATCTTGCTGTAGACAACGGAATTTTGAGATATAATCCTTTGGATGATATAAAATATGAAAAGAAGGCACCCGCAAAGCTCATGTATATAAGCAAGAAACAACTTCAGGAGATAATGAGCAGCCCTAAACCTGATCCATTACAAGAACTGGCAAGAAGAACCTTTATATTTTCATGTTTTTGCGGTTTGGCTTATGTTGATGTACGTAATCTTTATCCACATCATATTGGTACAACTGCGGAAGGACGGAAATATATCAGAACTTATCGTAAGAAAACAAGCGTTGAGTCGTTTATTCCGTTGCATCCGATAGCGGAGCAGATAATTTCCTTGTATAATACAACAGATGACAGTAAGCCCATCTTCCCGTTACCAATACGTGATATGATCTGGTTTGAAATACATGAGTTGGGATTTTCCCATCAGTTCAAACATAACCTGTCATATCATCAAAGTCGTCACACCTTTGGTACCCTGATGGTTTCAGCTGGGGTTCCTATGGAAAGCATATCAAAAATGATGGGACATACAAATATCAGAACCACACAAGGATACGCAAAAGTTACAGATGACAAGATTTCGGAGGATATGGATTGGTTGATAAGAAAAAGAAAACAAGTATAATAAATTCAAAACAATCTGTGTTGCAACTAGTTTACAACACAGATTGTTTTGAACATCGATTATAGTTGCCTATCATTCAAGTTGTTTATAATATGAAAGGATAGCATTATCGATAAAACTTACTAAAGATTCTGGTGGAGTACTGCGAGGGGCAATTGAATCCATGATATCATTATCTGAGATTTTTCTTCCCTTCTCCCTGTTGAATCCTATATTTTCATAATCATCATATAGTGAATTGCAGAATTTAACGAAAAAAACTGCTAAATATTTTCCTCGTAGAATTTTCGATGACAACTTCCTTTCAGTTATATAATTCATTATCATCTCAATTTTATCTTTTTGATGATAACTAAGGTCAACTTGACTTTGCCTATATAAAATACTAATAGCCTCCTCTAGGCTCGACTTAAAATTTACTATACCATCTTTTACAATAATAATATCTTTAATTTTGAGATTTTTATAATTTGCAGGTTTGCAATTACATTTTTTCCAATGTATTATGTTTGCCATAATTGGAGTCATTATATTTTCAAATTTTTCTTTGGCTGAAATATAATATTTCTTTAAGCGTTCTAACTCATTTAATGGCAAAGTGGAAAAGCCTAGCAAATCTTGAGCTACATTAATAAATGTATCCTCAGATAATATGTCATTTTCAATAGAATAATTATCTGTAACATATACTTGTGTGCCGCTGATTAAATTAGGGTCTTCAATAATTAATGAAAGGTCTCTGTCTATAAAATAAGTTATTCGATTTGCAGGATAATCCCTTTTTGATATCTCTTCAAATATGTATTTTACATTTTCTTTACCATTGGAGGGATATAAAATAATAGAACAACCTTTTGGTAGTTTATTGTTAATTATAGTTCTATAATATGACGGATCATCATCTCCTTCCACAAAACCATAACAAGTTTTAGTAGAACCTACTTTGAAATCTGCATAAAATCTTGCAAGTGGAATAGTACGTCCTTTTCGTTCTTGTCTTAAATTATCAACTGTTCCCATCTTATTTTCTAAATTCCTCAATTCCATGTGCATACATATCCAATTCATTGTCAAAAATGAAAGGAGAGTGGGTTACTGCAATAAGCCCTTCACAAAATTCTCCTTTTCTGACATCTTCCAAAAATGTTTTTTGCCATTTTACAGACAGTGATAATTCTGGTTCATCAATTAAGACAATAAAATTGTTCAGATTTGATAAATATAGATGATTAAACAGTGATACAATTTGTTTTTCGCCCGAAGACAACTGCGGTAATGTTATACGTTGGTTATCAGCATTTAATTGTATATAAAAATCAAAGTTTGGACTATCATAAAACATAGTTTTATTCTGGAGATATTTATTGCATATTTGAACAAAATCTCTAATAGAGGTCTCCTTTGCAACGAGTTCCTTATGTGAATCATAAAGTTTTAAGAAATAGTGACATACAACTTTATCATGATCAGTTTTTATACCACGTTCTTTGATGTGTTGTAATGAGTTATACAATTTGTCTTTACTGTTTTTTGACAGAATAGATTCGTCAACTCTATTCATGATATCATGAATAGTGGCCTCATCAATAGAATTTATTTCATTATGGTTTATTGTTTTATACTTTTCGTCAACAATATCCCCTAAATACCCTAAAGTTAATTGATTAAGATTGGAACGAGAAGATTCCTTTAGATTTGTCAATGCATCTTGAATAGCGTCATCAACATCTTTCATTCCAAATTCTATAAGTTCGGTATAATGATTATTTTCATTATATCTTCTTATACGTCTACTATTAAATTCATCTTCATCAATTCGTCCATCTAAAACAACTTTTAATTCTTGTTCTATTCTACGATAAGTTGGAAGATATAAAATATGCATATCTCCCATCTCTTCGCTAAAACTTTTAATAGTTTTCTGTAAATTCTTTCTGTCTTTACTTGTTGAAGAAAAATCTGATAAATTATAATTATTGTCTAAATCTTGAAGGATAAATTCTATAGGGAACTCAAACTTCTTGCAGATTTCTTCTATAGTCTGAAAATCAAGATATTGATATTTGTTAGTAGCTTCTACTATATATCTCCTAATATGTGGAGGCATTTTTCTTAATATTCGATTGTCGAATGTTAAAGAAATATCTTTTTTGGTTATACAAAAATGTTTGGAGTTAACAGTTATCTCTATACTTTCAAAATCGTATTGAGCTAGCTTTTTCCATTGAAGAGATAAAGTGTAGTATAGCATTTTTATAATGGTTGTTTTGCATGAACCATTTTCTCCCAGCAGAATTATAGTATTATTCCTAAATTGAATGTCAAAATTTAGCACTTTGTGCAATTTGTTAATTTTGAAATTTTCAATATTCATCATATGATAATGTTTAAGTGGTGAAAAATATATGTAAAAGTAGTCAATATTTGGTTTTTATTATTATATTATCTCATAAAATATTTCATCAGTCGCCTATTTCCTCGCCGTCCATAGAAGTTAGTACAGACTCTATTGAAAGCGAAAAGGTCGAGCGGCTTTGCCGTTTCGGGCAGAATCTTCCTCTTTCAGAGCGTATTCAGCCCGAAAACCTTTTCCCTTTCACGTCTGTACAATGGACGCCAACGGCAGCGGAAACAAGCGACTGACGGAAAAGTCGGAAGAAAAAGATAAAACAGCATATAGATTGGTTCAAATAGGGCCTAATACTATATGCTGTTTTTTTTATCATTTTGGAAAGGCTTTTTTTTTAGAAACACAAATTAAACGGGCAGGCGGTCAACTGCGCTCCCTCCAGAAAAATCAAAATCCCTACGTGTCCTTTGTGGAGTGTTTGGAGTGTCAGCTTCTTTTGTATCTGTACGCCTCCTTGTACCCTTTCATCAGTGTCTTTTCTATGTCGGAAGCCCGGTAGAGAATCTTGCCGCCTACCTGTGTATAAGGCAAAATGCCATTGTTGCGGTAGTCCTGCAAGGTTCTCCGGCTCACTTTCAGCAGATATGCCACTTCCTTGTCCGTCAGCAGTTCATCTCCATAGGCAGACGGTTGCCGTTTCTCCAACACCCTTTCGAGCAGGGCCAGCAACCTGTCGAAATTCAAGTGGAACGTCTTTACCCACTCGTGGTCCTTTTCTCTGATTTCATTACTCATACGCGTTTGATATTGGTTATACATTATTCTTGAAACTCGTTCAAATGGTCTTGCCTTTCCAACGGGCTTCCTTGCGTTTGTCCTCCACGTTACCGACTACCCGCTCCACATCGTCAGGACGGTAGTAAGTCCGGTTCCCTATTTTGGTAAAGGCAAGCGTCCCGTTATCCCTCAAGGTCTGCAGGGTTCTCGGACTGATACGCAACCTGCGGCAGACCTCGTGGTTGTCCATCCATTCACTTGTTTCCTTGTCGCCGTGTTCACGGCACAGGCTTTCCACCCGCTGAACGAAACGATCCAACTTGGCGGCAATCTCCTCGAAAGTCCTTTTTTCAAAGCTGATGATTTCCATTGTCTACATTATTTTCAGTTAAACATATATTCAAAAATCCGGAACAGAATAGGTCTTTTACAGCCGATATTCCATCATGTATCATTGTCCTATTCTCGGCTGGAAACGTGACCGTTTTCCCTGTTCCCACTGCAAATAAAAGCAGTAGGAATCACACTGCAATGGATTTTCAGACCGGTGACGATGCGTTGCCCGGAATGACATCATGTTACATATCAACTGCATACAATGAGCCTTCTTTATAAACGGAATCCGCTTGAATAATCCGGTATGGAAGAATCACTCCGGCAAATCACGGCAGGCAGCACCGACCGCCCAATCTATATTGTGCATAGGGTAACATAATTGCCACGGTATCTCCATTTGCTTGATTCTGTTTACTATACACATTTCCTTTGCTCACGACAACGAGTCAAGGTGCGCACCGAGACCAGTGAGTAAACCGATTAAAATTAAAAATGTATGGTAACAAAAAAGAAATTGACCAAAGAAGAATGGGAGGTCATGACAGGTACGGACATGTCATTCATACTCCCGTCAGATGGCAGCATTGAAACTGCCATGGAATCATCCTTGAATGATACCGGAAAAGAGAAGTCAGAAGGCACGGTAGAACAGACCGACACCACATCCGAGTTCCAACAACCATCAACCGGAAAAGAGGAAGCAGTTCTCTCGTCTCAACGTCGTATAAGCAGCAGGCAGAGGAAACTTTCTCTGGACGAATACCGAAAGCTTTTCTTCAGGTGCCGAGAATCGAAGACCGCAAGCCCGTGTTCGTAAGTGGTGAGGTACGTGACAGGCTGGACGAGTTTGTCCGCAGGTTGGGAGGACGCAAAATGAGTGTTTCCGGACTGCTTGAGAACATCGCCCGGCAGCATCTTGAAATCTATTCGGAAGACTTCGAGCAGTGGAGAAAGCTGTGACATTTCCCGGAATGACAGACTTGCTTACTGACTACAGTCATTACAGTATTCAGACAGTCAGTAGCCGACCTGAGGGGGTAATGGACAAAACTTCAGTTTTGGGAGTTAGCGAGGTTATCTTTCGGGCATCCCGAAAAACCTCGCTCCACTCCCGAAGAGTGGAGGCAATCCGCTCCCGGTGGTCGCAGATTGTGAAAAAGAATAATCAGAAATCAAAGGAAGAAAATATGAATGACAGAAAGAATAACAGACCGAGGGGACGTCCCAGAGTAAGCGGAGTGTGCAAACTCAGCAAAGCCGTTACAGTGAAATTCTCCAAGATAGACTATGAGCGACTATGCCGGCGCAGCAGACAGGCCAACCTCACGCTGGCGGAATTTCTTCGCGTATCAGCATTTGAGACGACGATAACAGCCAGACACTCTGCCGAGGAAACTGCCGTCATACGTAGTCTTACGGGTATGGCGAACAATCTGAACCAACTGACCCGTCTGTCCCATCAGGCAGGATTCCACCGTACCCAAAAGACGGTGACGGAACTCCTGCTGAAGCTCAAGGAGATTATAGTCCAGTATAGGCACGGAGAAAGGAGGCCGTCATGATTGGCAAGATCAAGAAAGGGAAATCCTTCGGCGGCTGTGTCCGCTACGTGATGGGCAAGAACAATGCGGAAATCATCGACTCAGACGGTGTATTGCTTGGAAATATCCGGGATATAACGGACAGTTTCAACTACCAGCGTGAGCTTAATCCGAAGATCAAACAGCCTGTCGGACACATTGCATTGAGCTTCAAACCTGAGGATAAGGCATTGTTGACGGATGAGTTTATGGCTAAAATAGCCCGGGAATACATGGAGCTGATGGGGATAAAAAACACTCAATTTATTCTGGTAAGACACCATAACACGGACAATCCGCACTGCCACCTGGTCTATAACCGCATCGGATATGACGGAAAGGTAATCTCTTCCCAAGGCGATTACAAGCGTAATGAAATCGCCACGAAACTGCTTAAGGACAAGTACGGGCTGACATACGCCGAGGGCAAGGGCAAGACCAACGTGGAGAAACTCCATGCTTCGGAGCGTGTGAAATACGAAACCTTCAATGCCGTCAAGGCAGCTTTGAAACATTCTGGAACATGGAAAGAGTTCAACGATTATCTGCTTCGCCGGGGCATCAGGCTGGAATTTGTAAAGCGTACCAGAGAGATAAAAAGGCCGGAGGACATACAGGGAATCCGGTTTACCAAGGACGGGCAGACCTTCAAGGCTTCACAAATCAGCCGGGAGTTCAGCTTTGCCAAACTGAATGCCTTGTTGAGTTGGAAGCCCTCGGGAACACAACAAGAATCCGAACGGAAGGTACTACAAAGGATACCGGACGGAGGCCATCTCCTCGAAAGTACGGGACAGGGACTGTTCAGTCCGACAAACGGCACTGCTCCCGAAGAGCCGTTACCTCAGGAAGAACTCTTGCGCAGACGCAGGAAAAAGAAAAGGAGGAAAGGATTCGGGTTGTAGCCTGTCCTTTCTCATTCAAATTATTCATTAACATTAAAATTGCAGGAATATGAAAATGGAAGAATGTATCGAGAGCATCTTCGGATGCCTGGAAAGAATAGAGAATAAAATCAACGGGTTATCCGTCCCCTTGCCGGAAGGCAATAGCCCGACAGTTAACAATGAAAAGGAAAAGGATGAGTCCGTGCTGAATGAAGTCCGGAAAGATCATGAGACATTTCGCAAATTGTTGGCTCGCGTGTGCGAGGGTCTTGCCGCCATCAAGAACGATATGGTTTCCATGGACAGGAAGAGCTCGTCACAGGAAAGACTTGGACAGGTCTTGTCAGAAATGCGGAATGAACAGCGTCAGCACCAGGAGAAAGTGGAAGCCCTGTTTTGTGATACCAATGACACAATCAGAAAGAATGCCGTCAAGACAAGCAACATCAACCATCATTTCAGCCTGAGCTTAGAATCCCCATACACCCTCGGGAGTTTTTTCGTGATGTTCGTGACAATCGTGATTTTGTCCGTGGCTCTCTATTTTTCGGTGAGGACGGATAACGTACAGGCCGATAATGATCTGAAGTACCGCTATGTCAAGATGAAAGGAGAGGCTACCCCCGAGCAACTTATGGAACTTGAGAACCTCTTTGGACCGAACCGGGATAACAAACGGATAGAACAGATACGTGAGGACGTGGAAGCCTACGAGGAAGCGGTACAGAGACAAGCTACTCTGACTGAACAGGCACGTCTGAAAGAACAGGCAGCAAGAGAACTGGACAGCAAGGCGAAGTCCATCAAGGACAAGTCTATTACGGACGAACCTAAAAAGTAAGCCTATGGCCAGTGTTAAAGTAAAATTCAGACCTTCCACCATAGAAAGAAAGGAAGGTACCATCTATTATCAGATTATCCAGAGCCGTGTAATCCGTCAGTTAAAGACGTATTACCGGATATTTACGGATGAATGGAACGAAGCTGGAAGCTGTATCATTGTCGGTAGTTCGGAGAGAAGCAATCTGCTCCTTTCCTTACAGGAACGCATGGAATGGGACCTGAAGCGGCTGGACATGATTATCCGACAACTGGATAACCGGAAAGCCGGATATACGGCAGATGATATTGTCGCTTCTTTTCAAAGCAATACAGAGGGACAGTCGCTTTTCAACTTCATGCAAGGCATCATAGCCCGTCTCAAACAGATGGGCAAGATACGCACGGCTGAAAATTATTCCTGTACTCTGAAAAGTTTCATGCAGTTCAGAGGAGACAGGGATATTCTATTGTCTGAAATTGATTCGGATTTGATGCAGCTTTATGAAGCCTACCTTCATGGGAAAGGGGCCGTACGGAATACCAGTTCATTCTACATGCGTATCCTTCGGGCGGTATATAACCGTGCCTTAGAAAAGGAACTGATGGAACAGCGCAATCCTTTCAGGCATGTCTATACGGGAGTGGACAAGACCGTCAAGCGTGCCGTTCCCTTATCCGCCATCAAGCGTATGAAGAATCTGGATCTGTCCTTACAGCCTAATCTGGAATTTGCAAGGGACATGTTCCTGTTCAGCTTCTATACCCGTGGCATGACGTTCATAGATATGGCTCACCTGAAAAAGAAAGATCTTCAGAACGGATTTTTATCGTATCGCAGACGAAAGACCGGGCAGCAGCTGGTCATCAGGTGGGAAAAATGTATGCAGGAGATTGTCGGCAAATACCCGGAAGACAGCCTCAGTCCTTATCTTTTGCCGGTATTGAAATATCCTTTTAAGGATATGCACAAGCATTACAGGAATGTCATGTCCGGAATAAACAGACATCTTAAAGAAATAGCTAGACTGGCCGATATATCCGTTCCTCTGAGCATGTATTGTGCCCGTCATTCATGGGCAAGCGCAGCCAAAGGTAAGAACATTCCGATTTCAGTTATCAGTGAAGGAATGGGACATGATTCCGAGGCGACTACACAAATTTATCTGGCTTCATTGGACAATTCCGTAGTGGATAAGGCTAACGCACAAATTCTGAAAAGTCTGTAGGATTGGAGAACGTTTAGCAAAAGCATTCATTTCTTAGACAGAGGGACTCACTCTTGCGCAAAGTTATACATTTTATTGAAAATCCTACAATTCCGGCCGTTAGATTTTCATCCGGAAGTCATTGAATTTCAACTGTTGTTTAGCAATTCTACATATAATTCATCAGCAAATCAGCCTTATAGCCCCAAATCTCCCTCTGTCTAAGAGAGAATAAATTCATGTATTGTATTTTGTTTGGAGGGGCTTTGTATTAAATATAAAATTATGGGTACAAAGTTTTTCAATAATATACCGGGTAATACTCTTTTTGACAAGTTGAAAGGAATTGCGGCGGAGATGGTAACATTTGAACGCTTTTTAGCTGTTGTGGGTTTCTTTCGTTCATCTGGATATTTCAAGTTGCGTAAAGAATTAGGTGATATATCAGAAATCAAGATATTGGTAGGTATCAATATTGATGATATTTTCCGAAAGCATAACAAGGCTCTTTTGATGCTTGCTGATGAAGATAAAGCAAAAGAAATCTATCACAACGGTTTCAAGGAGGATATTGTAAATGCTCGATACTCTCCCGAAGTAGAGGAAGGCATATTGCAGATGTGTGGAGACCTTGTTTCCGGACGTTTGCAAATGCGTATTCATGCAACCAGAAATCTGCACGCTAAATTCTACTTATGCCTACCACAAAACCATAGCGAGAATAGCGATGGTTGGGTAATAATGGGTTCTTCCAATATCTCTGATTCGGGCTTGGGGATCAAACAGCCTCCACAGTACGAACTCAATGTGGCAATGAAGGACTTTGATGATGTAAAGTATTGTTCAGATGAATTTTGGGCTTTATGGAACGAAGCTGTTCCATTGACAGCAAAAGATATTGAAGAGTACAAAAAGAATACATACTTGGGCTATCAGCCTACTCCCTACGAACTATACATCAAAGTACTTATTGATACTTTTGGTGACCAAGTGGAAGATGACTTCTCCATTCAGTTGCCCGATGGTGTCAAGGACTTGAAATATCAGAAAGATGCCGTTATTCAGGGCTATCAGATGCTGATGCAGCATAATGGTTTGTTCCTTGCTGATGTCGTGGGGTTAGGAAAGACTATGATTGCAACGATGATAGCCAAACGTTTTGTAGAGGCTAACGGTAAAAATACCAATATCCTCGTTGTATATCCCCCGGCATTGGAAGATAACTGGCGAAATACATTCAAACTTTTCGGAATATACAAGAAAACTCAATTCGTTACTAATGGCAGTCTGTCAAAGGTTCTTGAAAGTAAAGACAATTACAAGGACAAAGAGGAATTTGATTTAATCATTGTCGATGAAGCCCATGGTTTCCGCAGCGACAGTTCTGGCAAATATGATGAGTTGCAAAAGATATGCAAATCCCCCTGCCTGAATATGGGCTTGCTGAAAAGCACTCAAAAGAAGGTAATGCTTCTTTCTGCGACACCGCTCAACAACCGCCCTGATGATTTACAGAATCAGTTACTATTGTTCCAAAATAGCCAAAACTGTACCATTGACGGAGTTCCCAACCTCAAAGGTTTCTTTGCTCCGCTTATCTATGAATATAAGAGATTGATGCGAGAGCGTGACCAGCGTGATGTTACTGCTGAGGTGGATAAAATCTATGAGCAGATACGTAGTAAGGTTATTGATAAGGTAACAGTACGCCGTACACGCAATAATATTCTCAACGATCCCGATTATAAGGCAGATATTAAATCACAGGGTATCATATTCCCAAATATTCTGCCACCGAATGAATTGGAGTATGTAATGGATTTAGATACAAGCAACCGCTTCTATGAGACGCTTAAGCAATTGACTGATGGAAAAACGGATGAAAATCCAGAAGGCAAGGGACTGACCTATGCCCGATATCGTGCTGTTGAATTTTTGAAACCTGAATATCGTAGCAAGTATAAGAATGCTGTACATATTGGTCAGACATTGGCTGCCATTTACCGTGTTCATATGGTAAAGCGATTGGAGAGTAGTTTCTATGCTTTCAAGAAGTCGCTTCGAACACTTCTTCGTATTACAACTGATATGATTAAGATGTTCGATGAGGACAAGGTGATCATCGCCCCCGATTTGAAGGTGAAAGACCTGCAAGCAAAGAATATGGAACTTGATGAAATTATCGAGTATGCCATTGCAAAAGGATATGCAACTGAAGATATTCTCTTTCCAGCCAATGCTTTTAGTTCTGATTTTCTTGAAATGCTCCATCATGATCGTGGGATATTGGAGCAACTCAATGCAGATTGGGCGAAAGAGAATGATGATCCGAAGTTTGACAAGTTCCGAGAAAACCTTACTAATGTCTTTTTTGATACGACCATCAATCCATCTGGCAAATTGGTGTTGTTCTCTGAAAGTGTCGATACATTGAATTACTTATATGATAGATTGACAAAAGAGATAGGTCGCACAGATGTTTTGATGGTAACAGCAAGCAACCGCAACCGTTTGGGACAGACTATCAAAGAGAATTTCGATGCCAATTTTGACAGTAATTCAATGAGGTACAACATCATTATTACTTCTGATGTATTGGCCGAAGGTGTGAACTTGCATCGTTCCAATGTAATTGTCAATTACGATTCGCCTTGGAATGCCACACGTTTAATGCAGCGTATAGGTCGTGTAAACCGTATCGGTTCTGTTGCTACGAATATCTATAACTATATGTTCTACCCATCGCAACAGGGCGACAAGGAAATTCAACTCTATAAAAACGCTCTTGTTAAATTACAGGGTTTTCACTCTGCATTTGGCGAAGATGCTCAAATCTACTCAAAGGAAGAAATTGTAAAGGAATTCCAAATGTTTGACAACAATGTAAAGGACAGTATCGATAAGAAAATTGCCCTATTGCGTGAAGTGCGTGAGCTCTACAACAGAGACCGTAAACTATATCACAAGATCAAAGCTTTGCCAATGAAGAGCAGAGTAATGCGTGATACGGGAAAGCATTGTGGAAAGTCAGTCATCTTTGTTTCTTCCAATGTCAAGACCGAGTTTTATCTGGCAACTCAAACTGGTATTGAAATTATTGACTTCCTAGAAGCAGTAAAGTATCTCAAAGCAAGGCCCGAAGAACAACCATCACAATTTACTAATGATAAACAACACTACAAACATGTCAATAGCGCATTGGCTCAATATACAACCGATTATGTAGAGGCTGCAGATACATCATCTATCAATCGTACAGACCTTGACAAGACTTCGCTTGAAGCTAATAAATTCCTGCGGACCATTAAGCAAATAACAACCGACTGTGAGCTGAAAGCGAAATGCGATGTACTGATGGGATACATCAATGAGGGTATATATGCCAAACTTCCCCGCTATCTGAAGGCTTTATCACGAGAGTACAAAAACGACCGCTCTAAAATGAAGCAGGACGAATATAGCTTGCAAAACAAAATATCGGAATTACTTGGAGAATATCAGACAATGGACAAAGAACAACGCCATGATGCCCAAGATATTTCTAATCCTCAAATCATTATATCAGAATCATTTAAGTAAATATTTTATGGCAGCTACATATACACCGGATATTTTGAGAAAACTATTCCAATCATCTTTCAATCTGACTCAGTGGTACACTTTCCTACAATATTTTTTCAATGCAACCGAATTGAAAGAAGGACCAGAAAAGATCATTGGAAGCACCTCTGATAATGGTTACTATTTGGGAAATATAGATACTACAGACAGTTATCGTATCGGTTTATTTCATTACAATATTACAAAAGGCTCGGTCGCAAACAGGCGTGTAGGGCTACGCAATCTTGTAAAGTCATTCATTAATCCGACTTGGGGTGAGTTTGATGCCGCATTGGTGGTATTTGATAGTGGCGACCATTGGCGTTTGTCATTTATTTGTGATATCAAGGGAGAAGCGACATCGCCTAAACGATATACATACGTTTTTGGTAGTGATGATTTACTATACAGAACGCCTATTGAGCGTTTCAACTTCTTAAAGAAAAAAGGTATTTCATTTGAAAATTTGAAAACTGCATTCTCTGTTGAAGCTCTTTCTGATGAGTTCTTTGACAGATATCGCGAGCAATACGCCGACTTTATCCAATATATTACAGGTAAGCGTTTTGTTAAGGTGGGCAGTAAGTGGGAAGAGAAAAGACTTAGTGAGCCCAATGCTGCATTGATGGGAGCGTTTGACTACAACGAAAAGAAAATCCGTGATTACGTAAAGAAGATGATGGGGCGCATCACCTTCCTTCATTTCTTGCAACGCAAAGGTTGGATGTGTGGCGACCTCAACTATATGCAAAATATGTTTGAGAACTCACTGTACAAGAATGATTATCTCGACTCAGTGCTTGAACCGTTGTTCTTCGGTATCTTGAACACTAAACCTGCCGAGCGTGAAGCCCTGTTTGCCGATTACGATTGGGATAAATCGCTACTTAATGAATGGAAAGATATTCCATACCTAAATGGTGGTTTATTTGAGCGTGATAAGGAAGACGAACCCGAAAGTCGTTTCCCAGCTGATTATTTCAAACGTTTGTTCCAATTCTTCAGTGAATACAACTTTACCATTGACGAGAATGACCCTAACGATGCCGAAGTGGGAGTAGATCCAGAAATGTTGGGTAAAATCTTCGAAAACTTGCTTGAAGACAACAAGGATAAAGGAGCATTCTACACACCGAAAGAGATTGTACGCTATATGTGTCAGGAGTCACTTATTGCCTACCTCGAAACCAATACAAGTATAGCAAAAGACAAGATTCGTCAATTCGTACTTTCACCAGAAGAGGGAGTTAAGGATATTCCAGAGAATAAGAAACTGAAACTTCTTTCAGCACTTGAAAATGTTAAGATTTGTGACCCCGCCATTGGTTCAGGAGCATTCCCAATGGGCTTGCTCAATGAACTGCTACATTGCCGTGAAGTATTGAGCGGAGAGCATTACGACCGTGCCGAAATTAAGAAAAACATTATTCAAAATAATATCTATGGTGTAGATATAGAGAAAGGTGCAGTTGATATTGCTCGCTTACGTTTTTGGCTCTCCATCGTGGTAGATGAGGAAACTCCATCACCATTGCCTAATCTCGACTATAAGATTATGCAAGGCAACTCACTAATTGAGAGTTTTATGGGTGTGGATTTAAGTAAGCTCACTTACGAAAAAGAATACAAGAAAGACAAAGGAGAGATTTCTCTCTTCGATGATGAAAAAAATCGCTTGCAAAAGACGGTATCGCATCTACTATCTTCGTACTACTCTTGTAGCGACCACGATAGAAAGGTGAAGTTACAACAAGAAATTTCCGAAACTATCAACAAACAGTTGGAGGCACAGGCATACGACCCAACTATTCTTGCCAGACTCAAAGATATCAATCTTGCCGAAAATAACAAATTCTTTCTTTGGCACACTTGGTTTAGCGATGTTTTCAATCGTGATGATGATAAAAATGGTTTTGATATTGTAATTGGCAATCCTCCGTATATCGATTCTGAGACCATGACTTTATTAGGTCAAACAGACCTACGTGAATATATTGCCAAACATTATAAATTCATAAAAGGGAATTGGGATATATACATGGCTTTTCTTGAATGGGGGTTAACTCTATCTAATGGATGCTTGTGCTATATCACTCCTGATAAATGGCTATCTAAACCATTTGGAAGTAAATTCAGAGAACAATGTATGATTCCCCGTATGAAAACAATTCTACATACAGGGAATAAAACTTTTGAAAGTGCAATGGTGGATGCCATAATAACTCTTTTTGTTCGTAATTCAGACAAAATAAGTGCATATAAATTTGATGGGAATAAAAATATAATACTTATGAATTCCGTTCCATCTAATTCAATTCCAAAACCATATTATATTGATTCTTTATTTAGTGAGAATAATTATTTAATCAGAAAAATGGAGGATAAAAGTATTATGCTTAGCACCATAGCAGAATGTGAGAATGCTTGTGCAACACACGATGCGTATGAATTATCTCCGTATATCTATAATCTCACATCAAAATACAACTCTGCAGCACAATCAAAACTTGTTAATACTGGTACTATTGATAAATTTTCTAATAGATGGGGTATAAAGGATATTACCTATTTGGGGGCAAAATATATGAATCCTGTAGTTAATAAAAATGAGTTTTGTCGTAATTTTGGGAATGCATATGTACGAAAGACTCTATCAAAGAAGTTGATTTTCAAAGGACTTAATCTTCTTGATGGTTTTATTGATTTAGAAAGTGAATATATCCCCGGTAAATCTACTTTAGTAATTTGTTCGGACAATATAGAGAATTTAAAATTTTTGTGTGGAGTCTTAAATTCTAACTTGGCAATTTTCTACATAAAATCAAAATATGCTTCAAGTAGCTATTGTGGTGGTATAACTTTTTCTAAAGATATGATAAATAATTTCCCTATCTCTTCTCAGAATGGATTTAAAGAAAAAGTAATTTCAATAGTTGATAAAATTTTAGATTCTGGATATTCTATTGGCTTAAATAAGCTGTTAAATGAGACCATATATTCTAGTTACAACTTATCGTCTACAGACGTAAAAATCATCGAACAAAGCGTCTAAATACAATAATAGCCTGTTGTTGTGCAGGCTATTATTGTATTCAATCGTTATAATAAACAAATTATTATAAGTATCTTTGTTATAAGATTATATTGAACTTACATTTATGGATAGAGGAGAAAAACTTAAAGTCTTTTTTAAAATGAATGAACGATACTATGGGTTGTTTAATATCATTCAAATGGGAACTAACGGAATAGTAGATTTAAAAATCACTAATTTTTATAACAATTTGGCAATTGTGGCAGAGAATGTCCAAGATGAAGAAAAAGGATATTTAACAGATGAAGAGATGGAAAAATCAAGATTTATCCATCAGGTAGAAATGTCATATCATAAAGATGGTAGTTTTTTACATAAATTAAAAGATAGAGGTAATGTAGAATATTCAAATCCTTATGGAAAAGGAGAACGATGGACCTCAACTAGTTGTATAAAGGATTTTCAACCGATATTCAATATTGCAATTCGCCGAATGAAGATTTACAATAAATCTTGCGAAACCCCAATCTTGAAATCAAGAGAATCTGCATATATCTGTGAGAATGATGAGTTGTTTGAAACCGAAGGTACATATTTTCTGGTTTGCTATATCAGAAATAAAAAATTTCCTGTAAATAGGTTTACTAATTCACAATCATATTCTGATATTATTACATCATTAAATAATGAATTAGATCTATGTATTCTTATTCAAAGGCATAGTTACCCTAATCCCAAACCATATTATTCAGAACATTTTAAGTGTATGATTACTCCATATCTTAATAATTCTATCTGTTTCTGTAATAAAGACTCTGCTAAAGATGAAATGATGGACAAACTGAAAAATGCTGTTTTTGATCCAATATTTAATCGCTTTTTGCAGGATATGACAGATGGGAATTTTATTAATCTAACGGAAGATAAATTACAATTTATTGATCAAATCGATATTTTTTATACTGGGAAAGAAGGTAAATTACCCGTAAGCAAACCGATATTTATAAAATTGGCATTAAACTACTTAGGTGATAAATTATCAGATTTTAACAAATTACCATCAACAGTAAAACAAAGTCTAATACAAACATGGAATAATGAACTTAAATTTAAAAATATCTAAGCAAAATCAAGAATAACCTAATGAATGCAGACTATAGATCAGCTTCGGAAGAAATATAGTTTTCAAACTTTCTACTACTTCATCTATCTATTCTTCTTATTATTCTTTTTGTATGTTGTTTATATTTGATGCTATAACAAATATTTTATTCTACGGCTACGTAGATAATTATTCATAATAGAAAATGATAGATTTGAAAAAATATAATTAATTTTGTATGACATAAAAAACAAATCACTATGGATACATTACGATTAAAAAATTACAGATGCTTTGAAGATACAGGGGTAATAGATATAAAACCTATTACTTTTCTTGTTGGTGCCAATAGTAGTGGAAAGAGCTCTTTTTTAAAGTTTTTTCCTCTATTGAAACAAAGTATGAATGTAAAGCGTAATGGCGTTTTCTTATGGTTATCAAATGATGTAGATTTTAAAGATTTTAATAATACTGTAAAAGATGGTAATGGCAGTATTGAATTATCATTTCAAGTTGATAGATTAAATATTTCTAATAATAGGAGATATACATCGAGGGTCATTGATAATGTCACAGTATCTTTGAAAATATCTAGGAAGAATGATGATTTTGATTTCTTAGAAGAACTTAATATCAGTTTTTATGATCAATATATTGTTATAAGATTTGATTCTAATGACAATGTTGAAATTAATATTAATGGTGAAATTATTCAATCTGATAGAGAAAAGGTAAAATCTATAGGTACTAATAGCTTACTTCCTCGTTTGTTGTTTTTTAAAGATAAAAACTTTGATGATGAACATTCTATCTTTTGTTATGATGAATTAAAGAGTATTCTTAATAAAGTTGATGATTCAGAAAATCTACAATTCAGAAATTTAAGACGTTTCTTATTTATTCCATATATAAATAGCACATCAGAGTTTACGAAATATCTTTTAAAAATATGGCATAATATAAGTAAGATTTCACCCCAAATAGATACAAATAGAATTAATAATTTATATTTGTATTATCACATTAATAATATAATAGATTCTATTAATCTAAATATAATAAATCTCGCTCATAATATCGTGTATATTAGACCATTGAGAGCAACAACAGAAAGATACTATCGCTTCCAAAATTACAATGTTGATGAAATTGATTCAGATGGAAAGAATTTGGCGATGTTTTTATATAATTTAGATGCTGAATTAAAGGAGCAGTTTAAACTATGGACCAAAAAAATGTTGAATTTTGAAATTGATATTATTGCCAATAACGGTCATATAGAACTGAAAATTTCAGAAGATGGTGGATCTTATAGAAATATGGTAGATATAGGTTTTGGATATACGCAATTATTGCCAATTGTTGCCATTATATGGAAATCAATATATATGGATTTTGAAAGAAGGGATGGGCAAAAGATTAAGCATGAATTGCTAATTGTGATGGAACAACCCGAATTACATCTACATCCAAGATTTCAGGCTAGATTTGCAGACTTACTAACAGAAATGATTTCTTTTTGTAAGAATGAGAAAAAAGATATTAGATTTATTATTGAAACACATAGTGAAATAATTTTGAATAAAATCGGAGAAAATATTGCATTGGAAAAATTTGATAGAGAAGATACAAATGTAGTATTGTTCAATGCAAAAGGTGAAAATATGGAGAAATATGTAGAAATTTCAAAGTATTCAAAAGATGGTTTTTTAACAAATTGGCCAATGGGATTTTTTGCGGAATATGTTGATTGAAATTTGTGAAGATATTGTCATAGCTGCTGAAAAAAATAAAAAGTCTGCTATTTCTGTTTTAGAAAAGATTAGTTTTGCATATAAATATGGAAAGCATATTATATATGTAAAATATCCTTTACTAATCCGTATTATAAAAATACAAAATCTTAGTAAGGGGGTAAGAAAATTGTATTCGGAATTAAAATCTAAGAACACTTTTTTGGGTAGCATATATAATGCTGTTAACTTTAAAACTATGATTACTTATTCTGTTTCATCACATAGAGAACAGAACTTGATAATTATAAATCCTGATGAACATAACTGTTTTGAATTTTATGAAGAAACTCATCTATTAGTGGAAAATCTAATTGATAGTAGTTTTTTTAATTTTTGCATTGAATTTTATAAACGGCAACGATCAATAAAATGTGAAACATTGTTTTACCCATTACAAGGTGGAGGTGACCCAATAGATAAAGTTTATGATTTAGAAGTCCGTATAAAGCAACATTTCTGTATCGCAATTACAGACAGTGATAAATTATATCCCAACGCAAATATTGGTCAAACTGCATCGAAAATACAAAAAGTAGACAGAAGAAATAGCCCTTTTAATTGTTCGATTTATGTAATGAATGAATTGCGCGAAATAGAAAATTTAATACCTTTTCATATCATTAAATTAAATACAAATTATAAGCATGCTGATATTATAGAAAACAATATCAATTTTAATTTCTCATATTTTGATTTTAAGGAAGGTCTTAAAATTGCTAAAATGTATAACCAAGATAGTTTTGATTATTGGAAATCGAACATATGTCCATCTAATCCTCAGTTCATTCAGAAATTCAATGATATAGAAGACTCAAGAAACTGCTTTAATAAAACAGATTTTGAGAATTATTGGATAAAAGAAAATATGATAAATGGGTTTGGTAAGAATCTATTGGAATGTTGTTTGGAAGATTTTTCTCAACATTTAAAAATTATTACTAATTCAGATTTAACACCAGAACAATTAACAGAGTGGATGTCCATAGGAAAAATATTGTTTGAATGGTCTTGTTCTACTAGTTGTAGTTATGTGTAGTTTGTTTTCGTTGCGAATGCCTACCTTTGTAGGAATAACATTTATATAAATTGTTAATCTTGCATCCGTTATTTTACGAGATTTTTCTCGGTATATTATTTTGTTATGATAGAGAATTTAAGTATCTTTGATTGTGAAATAAGTGTTCTTTTATTTTATGCAAAATCAAGTGATTTGAAGAAGTCTACTCGTTTCTTAATCGTTACCTGTCTAAAAAATAAATCTTGTAAATTCTTTATTTTCAATAAGTAAGAGTGAATTATATGTCTTAAGCAGTGAAATGTTACATGCTTTGATATCCCAGCTTGTTCAACCCATTTGTGTAAAATTACATTACTTCTCCCCAGTGAGACCAATCCGGCAAACACCTTTTCCGTTTCTGGTGCATTTCCTCTGTCTGGCAGATGTTTTATGGCTTCCGAACAGAGTGGAAGCGATATGGCTTCTTTCGTCTTCTTCTGAATAATACTCAATAGTGCATTGCCATTTTCATCATAGCGTATATCTTCCCATCTCAATGCAATAATATCACAATGCCTCAATCCACAAAAACAGCTGAATAAAAATGCTTTCCTTAATAAGGTATTATAAAAAGGAGTATGAACCAATCTGGTCAATTCCTTTATAGTAAGATAATCCCTTTCTGTTCGATTACGTTTTGGTTTGTCCTCGTTCTTTATCTTATTCATCGGATTAACAGTTATATAATCTTCAGAGACGGCCCTATTCAAGCAGTAGCGCAGCGTTTTCAAATAATAGAATTGGGTGTTAACATGCAATGTCTTTTCCTTCTTACAATGTTCTTGTTTTGTTTTCTTCAAGTAATCTATAAAACCCAACAAATAAGTCTTGTCCACCTTCCTTAGCAATATTCCATTCGGAGTATATCTTTCCAAATGGCATACAACGGCATGTATGGCACTTTTCCGTACTCTATTGTTCACACTTTGTTCTGCTATTAATTTCATATAGCCAGTCAGCTTCATATTGGACAATCTGTTATGATTAAATCCGTAAGTTTGATTATATATTTCCAAAATCTTCTGAGCCTTTATCGCATTTGCCAAATTTAGCGTCTCGACATTTCTTTTTTTATCAGCTTGATTATGTTCAGGGATAATATACAACTTTAGAATTCGTATTGCCGCCTTCCATTCATATAAATATCCAGATATATGGATTGGCATCCATTAACCAATTTTTTTGTTCTCACCTTTATTGGCTCTTTTAAATTCAATTGCTTTTTCATATTCTTTGAATAAAAACATACAGTTTATTATTAGTAGTAACAAAGCAGTAACAAAAATCAATCCTACAAATTGCTTTCATGTTCTATCACTCTTGTCTTTTTTTATAATTACCTTATTAACTATCAAATATTTACAGTATAGGGCACAGCGTTACTGAAAGAACAAATATAATAATAAGCCAGTAACAATTAAACTATCAAGAGTGTGGCTATTGCTATGGCGGCGGAAACTTTCTCTGGAAATTTATTTTCCATCACTTTGCTTCCACACTTCCACCCACCTTCTGCATTCCCCTATCCATCGGCATTTGCCCTGCGGTGGAAGCAAGCCGAAAAGGTGGAAGCAAATTTTGCTTCCACCTGCCTGAAACGCCGAGGTTTTGCAGTAACCACCTGTTTACTAACATAATATTACGTAAGAGCTACATAAATCAATCAGTTCGTTTTTCCTGCATTTTCGAGCTTGCTCTTCTACGAAATCGGTGGATATCGAGTTGGGCGGTAGGACGCATCATTCCGCAGGGACTATGAAAGGTACCGGTAGAGCGAGCCATTCAAGCGGATGATTTCTAACTCATGGCTATGAATAATGCCGTCTAATGTCCTTTAAGTTGTTGTACAATACATTTGCGCCCTATCCATAATAGATGCAGGCTACGTACTTCATCCGAAAAGTCTTGGGGTTAGTGACGCCTAACAGTCATGAACAACCCTGCTTACGGCCATAAAGCAATCGCTTGACGACCATTAGCAGAGTTGTTCATGGCCGTTAGGCATCATTAATCCCCTATGCAACAGCAGACAAACAAAGAGAGAGAAGCCAAGGATTGTCTGTGTTTTAGATAGAAAGCCCATTTATTAGCAGGTGTACCGGAAGAAAAGTCATGCCGCATAATAGTTCTGGATAATAATGTACCCCAGATTTCTCTTTATTATCATCCCATAAAGGGAGATTCGGTGCTCCAAGCAGAACGTGATGACTGGAATGTAAGCTATGAATTGGGTGATACTTGGAAAAATGCACGGAAAATAAAGTTGAAAAATAGTTCTTTGTTCAAGATTGATATATTGGTGTATCCGGAATTCTCTTTCAAGAACGTGATTATTACGCAGATTTATCAAATTCTATTTGATTTGAGCCCTGCAATAGAAATTTCGTTATGGAAGGGGATGAAAGCCACAGCACAAGTGAAGATACCGGTTTATAATGATGGATATGGAGCTCGGGAAGGAAAGGTTCATTCGGGTTTCCTAACTCTTTCACAACGTTTCAGGTTGCCTTATAATGTTTTTGGTAAATTCTCTGTAGGCTATTTTAGTGGTAACCGATATGGTGCTGATGTAGATTTCTTTCGCCCCTTTAAAGATGAACGTTTTTCTTTGTTGGCAAGAATAGGATATACGGGAGCTGGACGTTGGGACGGATTTAGGTTCCAATATGATCCTTCATTATGGCGTATGACGTGGTCTTTGGGTGGAAATTTCTATTGGCCACGATTTAATACACTGTTCACACTGAAGGCTGAACAGTATTTGTTGAAGGAAAAGGGGGTTCGGTTTGAAATGATCCGTCATTTCCGCTATTGTTCGATAGGCTTTTATGCGATGAAGGCGGAGCATGCCAAAGCAAATGGAGGATTTCGGTTTCAAGTGGCATTGCCTCCATACAAATATAAAAGAAGGGGGCATATCCCACGTGTGAATACTTCTACTAACATGGGCATTGCTTATAATGCGGGTAATGAAAGGTATTATTATAAGGACTATAAGGCAGAAGCAAGTGATAATATAATGGAAAGAAATAGTTTTAACCCATATTTTATTAAGTCAGAATTGTTAAATTTTTAATTAATTAATTGAGATGAAAAAGAAAATTTTTTTAAGTGGCGTAAATGCTAAATTAGCATTGGCGGCAGTGGCTTTGACAAGTGTGATGTTCACAAGCTGCGAAAAAGAAGAATTCAATGTTGCGCCTGTAGAATTGGACCCTGCAAGTGCTACTGTTGCTATTACTGTATATGATTTATCAGATGGTTCTATCATAAATGGTGCAAGCATTACAGAAAATGGTGCTGCTATTACTAGCAATCCTTTCGTAATTGAAGCTGGTTCAGATGGAAAGATTGCTGCTGCAACAAGAACTTTTGCAGCTACAAAAGACGAGTATCTGTCTGGAGAAGGCCAAGCTACTGTTCCTGCTTTGAATAAAGGACAATTTGCTTTGATTCCGGTAAGTATTTTCTTGCAACAAGAACTGAATGCTGCTGAAGATGTTGTTGTTGATCAGGATGAGGAAACTATTACCCCTAGTGAAGTTGGAGGAGAACAAAAAGGTGGTGAAAATACAAGTAGTAAAGAAAAAGAAATGGATCTGCCATATACAGCAAAAGTTGGACAAGAAGTTACTAATATTGCTGCTGTAAATGCATCGATTGATGCTATGCCTATAACTAGAGGATTGTCTGATGATGAAGTAAAAAAGGTGTTGAAAGCATTGGTTAAATCATATAGCCCGGGTATCACAGATGTAACTTATACTAAGAAAGTAACAGTTCCTGCTTATACTATTGTAACTTTGAAGACTACTACAGAATACGAAACTTCTGATAATACAATCTCTACAGTGGTGGATGGCAAACTGTACACTATTCCTAATGTAAAGATTAAGAAGGTAGTTAAGACTGTTGTAGATCCAGTCTTTACTTCAACTGAACATGGTCATGGTCACGGTCATGGCAATGGTAACAATGCCGGTGGTGGTGACGGTGCTGCTGAATAATAATAGTTTTAGTTATTATTTTAATTTTAAACTAAAGGAATAATGAAAAGTAAATTAGTAATAGCCTCCTTATTATTAGCAGGCGCTTGTGCAGCAAATCTGAATGCACAAGAAAAAACGAACTACTACACTCCGAAATGGAGCGATAATATTTTCGTGAGTGTAGGTGGTGGTGTCCACGCTATCAACAATGATGGTTTCAATAAATTGGCTCCGCATTTCAGCGTATCAGTTGGTAAGTTGATTACTCCGACATGGGGTGTACGTGCCCAGTTCAATGGCGTTACTCAGCACTTGTGTCTGGATAACTCATATTGGGAACACAATAAGACGTACTTTGGTGGTAACATTGATGCAATGATCAATCTTTCTACATTGTTCGCAGGCGTTAATCCTAACCGTTTCTTTGAAGTTTATGGATTCTTGGGTCCTCAAGTAACTGTTGCAAAGTCAGCAAATGTGCTGATTCAAAACGATGGAACAATGATTCCTGATGGAGATGAAAAGGCTAGAGCACGTGTAGGCGCTTCTGCCGGTTTGGGCTTGAAGTTCAATATCAACACTAAGTGGGCCATTG
>OGLZ01000490.1_pt1 | contig 31246 bp, 27 predicted proteins | sample 1572991 | NCBI WGS metagenome assembly OGLZ01 (sample SAMEA2581893, study PRJEB24529) | metagenome | biome: Human gut stool | place: China | collected 2011 | reverse complement strand
ATCTAACGCGTCTGCCAATTCCGCCATATCCGCATATTCTGTTTTGTTCGTGAGCCGTGTCGCTCGGAACGATAGTTATTATACCAGATATACCGAAATTGTCAAGCGTTTTCTGCAAAAAAGTTTTCTCTTTTTATAAAACGTCATACTTCCGTAAAAAAGCCCGTCGCAGGCCGGTTTTCCGGCACAGGACGGGCGGTTTATTTGGTCGTTTGAGCGTGGCCGCCGGGCGCTGGCGGCAGACATTTTCTGTTGCTTACAACGCGCGGCCCCACACCAGCCACAGGTACACCGAGCCGGTCAGCACTGCCGCCAGTGTAAAGGGCACCCCGATGCGCAAAAAGTCGGCTGTGCGCACGGTCTCACCATTCTTGCGCAGGATGCCGATGGCTGCAATGTTGGCCGATGCCCCGATGGGGGTCAGGTTGCCGCCCAGCGTTGCGCCGGTGAGCAGACCGAAATAAAACACCTCCGGTGCCATGCCTGCACCATTGTTCATCAGCGCGGCAATGCCCTGCACCACCGGCAGCATGGTGGCCACATAGGGGATGTTATCAATGAAGGCCGACAGCACCACCGATACCACCACCAGCAGCACATACAGCCGGAAAGGATCCTCCCCGGCCACGGTATGGAACAGCTGCGCGGCAGCGTCGATGACACCCGCCGTGCGGATGCCCGCGATCACGATGAACAGCCCGAAGAGCAGCAGCAAGGTGTCCCGGTCCAGCTCCTGCAGCACCTGCACCAGCGGCTTTGCCGAGCGGTCCCGCAGGCAGGCACGGACCACGCCCACCACGCACAGGGTCATGCAGATGAGCCCGCTGCGCAGATCGTACAGTGTTGCCAGCAGGCCGCTTTCCGGCTGCGGCAGGAAAGACGCCACGATCAGCAGCCCCACCGTCAGCAGCATCAGGGCAGTGGGCACGTCATCTTCCACCTGTGTTTCCACACGGGCGGTGATGGGCTGTTTTTCCTTCCGGAACAGCCACAGCAGCACCAGCAGGGAGGTCAGCGCGCCCAGCTCCACACCCCAGAAGACGCCCGGGCGGCCGTGCATCCAGAAAAAGTCAAAGAAGTTCATCTCCGCAAAGCCGCCCAGCAGGATGCTGGTGGTATCCCCCACCAGCGTGGCTGCGCCCTGCAGGTTGGAGGACACCGCAATGGCAATGATCACCGGAACCGGCGAGATCTTCAGCTTGCGGGCAATGGCCAGGCCCACCGGTGCCACCATGAGCACTGTGGCCACATTGTCCACAAATGCACTGATGACCCCGGCAAAAAGTGCCAGCACGCACACAGCCCACTGGGCATTGGGCACCCGGACGATCAGCTGCTCGGCCAGGCGGGCCGGCATCCGGCTCCGGATGAACAGCGACACGATCCCCATGGTGCCAGACATCATCAGCAGCACATTGTAATCCACCGCCCCCAGCGCCGCCGAGAGCGAAAAATCATACACGCCCAGCTGTCCCAGTGCCATGAACACCGCCGCACTGCACAGCGCCACCCACGGGCGCTCTTTGGGCAGTGCCAGCATGAGCAGATAGGTGACCGCAAAAATTACCAGTGCAAGGATCATACGCCATCCTCTGCAGTCTGACGGCTCTCCGGGTCCTCGTCGATCATGCGGTAACCCACCCCCAGCTCGTTGAGGATGTAGGGGTTGCTGCCGGGGCGGCTGCCCAGCTTTTTGCGAATGTTGGCCATGTTCACCTGCAGCTTTTTGGTGCTGCCCACATCGGTATCGCCCCAGATGGCCCGCACGATGGCGGCGTAGGTCATCACCCGGCCGGCATGCTGGGACAAAAAGGCCACAATGTTGTATTCCGTCTGGGTCAGGCGCACCTCCTGCCCTTCCACGAACACCTTGCGGCGGTCGTAGTTGATGCGCAGTCCCTGAGCCTGGAACTCCCCGCCGGATGCTGCGTCGCCGGTGCGGCTGTAGCGGTTCAGGCGCAGGGCCACCCGCACCCGGGCCAGCAGTTCCCCGGTGCCGAAGGGCTTGGTGATGTAATCGTTGGCTCCAAGGTCCAACGCCTCGATCTTATCCATCTCGTCGGTACGAGCCGACAACACGATGATGGGGGTCATGTACTTCTGCCGCACGGTACGGATCAGCTCCAGCCCATCCCGATCCGGCAGGCCCAGATCCAGGATCACCAGATCCGGGTTGTGGGAGGCGAACAGGGTCAGGCCCATGGTGCAGGTGTGCGCCACCAGCGCCTGATAGTCGTTCGTGGTCAGCAGCGTTTCAATGAAGCTGCAGATGTTCGCCTCGTCCTCCACGATCAGCACCTTATATTTATTATTGCTCATCCTCTGCGTCCTCCAGTTCGATTTTCTCCGTCTCCAGCCAGAAACGGATGGTCGTGCCCTCGCCGGGGCGGCTCTCTGCGTCGATCTCGCCGCCGTGGGCCTTGATGATGGCCGCGCACACCGACAGGCCGATGCCCATGCCGTGCTTGCCGCTGTCGGCCGGGGCGTTGGGGTCCGAGCCGCCGGTGCCGGAGAACAGGGTGCGCAGACGCTCTTTCGGGATGCCGCAGCCGTCGTCCTTCACCTCAAACACAGCCCGGCTGCCCAGCGTGAACACCCGCAGCGTCAGGGTGGTCATGCCCTCGGCGTGGAGCACCGCGTTCTCCAACAGGTTCATCAGCACCTGCTGGATCAGCATGGAGTCCATGGGGATCATAACAAAGTCCTCCGGCAGCTCCAGCTGCACCGGAACGTCCGGGCAGCGCTTTTTGAATTTGACCAGCACTGCATCCAGCAGCTCTTCCAGCACGGTGGGGGTCTTTTTGACCGCCACCTGTTCCCCGTCGAAGCGGGTCACGGAAAGCAGATTCTCCACCATACGGTTGAGCCACTGGGCATCCTCGCAGGCCTCCCGCAGCAGCTTGAGGGCCTGTTCCTTGCCCAGCGAATCGTAGTTTTCAGTCACGGTGGAGCAGGCCCCGTAAATGGAGGTGAGGGGCGTGCGCAGGTCGTGGGAGACCGCCCGCAGAAGGTTGGCGCGCATTTTTTCCCGCTCGGTCTCCATGCGCAGCTGCTCCTGTTTTTTGACCCGGGTGGTCAGGGTACTGGTCATGATGGATACGGCCAGCATCACAAGGCCGGAGAACAGATTTTCCGGCAGGGTAAAATTGAAGGCAAAATAGGGGGTGAAAAAGGCAAAGTTGACCGCCAGCACACTTGCCAGCGAGGCCAGCACGCCCCAGAGATAACCGTCGGTGTACATGGAGGTGACAAACACAGCCAGCATGAAGATCAGCATGGCCACGCCGTCGATGCGGCCGGTGATGCGCTGCACCCATACCACCGCCACCCCGGCGACGCACAGTGCGGCAAGCATGACCAGAAGGTCGCGGGACCAGGTACTTTTTTTCATAAACGGTTCACCCCTCCTGATTTTATTCTGTCCCAATATAAGATTATACCACACCCCTGCTAAAGAATCAGCAAAAACGCTGCCACATTGACGGTGTGCCGGTTCCGGGCTATCCTGGAACCAGCATCCCATACCGCCCGGAAGGAGGCCTTGGCAGCAGCAACTACTTCGGGGCGCAATTCCGACAGCATTTTGGCTGTCCGCCCTCTGCACTTTTTTCCTATTTGACAAGTCTGCGGCCGGGGGTTACAATGGATGCATCTGAACTATAGGAGCGTTTTTATGCTGTACTTTGAAAATGACTACTGCGAGGGTGCCCATCCCGCCATCCTGCAGAAGCTGACCGAGACCAACTTTGAAAAAGTGCCCGGCTACGGCACCGACCCCTACTGCGCCAGCGCACGGGAGAAGATCCGCGCCGCCTGCGCCTGCCCGGACGCCGACGTGACCTTCATCTCCGGCGGCACCCAGACCAACGCCATCGTCATTGCCTCCATGCTGCAGCGCTGGCAGGGCGTGCTGGCCGCGGCCACCGGCCATGTGGCCGCCCACGAAGCCGGTGCCATCGAGTACACCGGCCACAAGGTGATCAGCCTGCCGGCCCACGAGGGCAAGGTGTCCGCCGCCGATGTACGGGACTGGTGCGCCACCTTCTATGCCGACGCCAACCACGACCACATGGTGTTCCCCGGCATGGTGTACATCTCCCACCCCTCCGAGTACGGCACCCTGTACACAAAACAGGAGCTGGAAGATCTGCACACCGTCTGTCAGGAATACCGGATGCCGCTGTTTCTGGACGGTGCCCGGCTGGGCTACGGCCTGATGGCCGAGGGCACCGACGTGACCCTGGCCGACATCGCCCGGCTCACCGATGTGTTCTACATCGGCGGCACCAAGGTGGGTGCCCTGTGCGGCGAGGCCGTGGTGTTCCCCCACGGTGCCCCGGCCCACTTCATGACCATGGTCAAGCAGCAGGGTGCCCTGCTGGCCAAGGGCCGTCTGCTGGGCATCCAGTTCGATGTGCTGTTCACCGATGATCTGTACACGAAGATCAGCAAAAATGCCATTGATACCGCCAACGCCCTCAAGAAGGGTCTGGCCGCCAAGGGCTATCGCTTTTTTATGGATTCGCCTACCAATCAGGTGTTCGTGATTCTGGATAACGCCCAGCTGGCCGCACTGGAAGGCCGGGCAAAGTTCGGCTTCTGGGAGAAATTCGACGACACTCACACCGTGGTGCGCATCGCCACCAGCTGGGCCACCCGCATGGAAAAGGTCGAGCAGCTGATTGCGCTGATGTAACAGCAAACCCCGCCGGAGTTTGTGCAGGATTGCAGTTGCATTTTGGGGCGCAGTATGGTATCTTTTGAATATACCATATGGGTTTGGGCGCAGCAGGCCCGTGCGGCGGCCGCACCCCTGAATATGATCAGAAGGAAGGATTATTATCATGGGCTTTTTTGACAAGCTGTTCGGCAACAAGGCCGAAGAAGAAGAAACCGCCAAGTTCTTTGGCCAGAGCAAGACCGTTCTGGCTCCCATCCGCGGCAAGGTCCTGGCACAGGCCGACATCCCCGACGAGACGTTCGCACAGGGCATCCTGGGCCCCGGCTGCGGCATCGAGCCCACCGGCAAGACCGTGTACGCCCCCTTTGACGGCACTGTGAACCAGGTGGCTTCCACCCTGCACGCTGTCGGTCTGACCAGCGAAGACGGCATCGAGATCCTGGTGCACGTCGGCATGGACACCGTGGAGATGAACGGCAAGGGCTTCAAGGCTCTGGTCAAGGAGGGTGACAAGGTCAAGGCCGGCACCCCGCTGCTGAAGGTGGATCTGGACGCCATCCGCGCCGCAGGCCATCCCACCGCTACCGCCATCATCGTGACCAACGGCGACGATCTGGGCGAGCTGAAGATGCTGGCAGAGGGCGACATCCTGGCCGGCACCCCGCTGTTCAAGTTCTGATTTCTGCACAGCAAAAGGCGTGCACTTCCGCAAAGGAGGTGCACGCCTTTTTGATTTCCCGATCTTACTGGCCGCCCGGCTTGTAGTGCAGCACCCGCTCCGACACCAGCCCGTTGAAGAACTGGATGAAGGGTCCCAGGCAGAAGGCACAGATCAGCGTACCGATGCCCACAAGGCCGCCCAGCAGCCAGCACAGCAGCGCACACAGCGCATCGGTGAACACGCGGCAGCCGAAGTACGGCACCGGGGTGTAGTCCCGCAGGCCCAGCGAGAGGTAATCGTACGGGGCGATGCCCAGATCTGCCGTCTGGTACAGCGAAGCCCCCAGCGCCGTGACTGGCACCGCCAGCGCCACCCACAGCAGCTGCACCGGCAGGCCCAGCGCCTCGGCCGGGCCAAAGTGGGCCGCAATGGGGTCGTAGAAGGCCGTGACAATGAACCCGACGCCGATGCCGTTGACAAAGGTGCCAAGGCCGATGTACTTGCGCCCGAACCAGAACTGCAGTGCAAAAAACAGGATGTTCGTGCACAGGTTCTGCACGCCCAGCGAGATGCCCAGCATCTCGGCCAGACGCATATTCAGTGCGCTGATGGAGTCGTTGCCAAGGTGAGACTGCTTGAACAGTGCAATGCCCAGCCCGATGATCACAATACCGACCACCATGCCGAGGATGCGCCGCGCCGAGGGCATCTGCGGGTTCTTTTTCATGATTCTGTTCTCCTTTTTTTGCACCAGTTTTACAACGTTCGTTGAAAGCTCAGCGGTGAAGCTGCGTTTCGATCCTTGCCCTGTCCAGCCCCTCGCCGATGACGATGAGCACATCCTGCCCCTGCGGGATGGGTGCCAGTGTCTGCCCGGCGGCGGTGGCGTTCAGCTCCAGCCAGCCGTCCCGGGTGGGGGCAAACCCCTTGACCCGCAGCACCTGCCCGCAGGCCGGGTCCCCGAACAGCCGGGCAGCTGCCTGCTGCAGCTGCTCCACCGTGAGGTGCTGTTCCAGAAAGCACAGGGAGCCGAAGGCCTTGTGCTCATCAAAGTGCAGCTTTTCGCAGCTGGCCTGCCGCATGCCGCAGGCGGCGATCTGTGCAAGGTCGGCGTCGGTGAGGGCGGCCCAGTCCCTGGTGAGGATCTCGTCCGGGGCAAAGCGGCGGGAGCACTTGCAGGCTTCCAGCGCACGGTCCAGGTGGGCAATGGCTGCCCGGCACTGTTCCGGCCCGGCCTGCGGCGCACGGCTCAGCAGCACCCGGCCTGCATTGGCCGTCTCGGAGGCCAGCAGATATTCCGCCTGCGGCGACAATGCTTCCGGCAGCATGGCGTCCACAATGGCGATCACATTGCCGATGCGGTACCAGCGGTCCAGCGGGTCGTCCCGCAGCACGTCAAAGAATTCGTCCACATCAAAAATGCCGCTGGGTTCCACCACCACCCGGTCAAAGCCGCGCATGGCCATGGCGATGAGCTTGGTGCGCATGCGCCGCTGGTGGGTGTCGCAGTCACACCCGCCGCTGATGGTCTCCAGATCGCACCGGTCGCCCAGCAGGTCCTGCACCAACATGGCATCCACGTTCACCGCGCCGAAGTCGTTTTCCAGAATGCAGACGTTGTGCCCCTGCTCCACCAGATACCGGACGTACCGGCGCAGAAAGGTCGTTTTGCCGGCCCCCAGAAACCCGGTGATCAGATCCACCTGTACCATTTTTTCAAAGCACCTCCCGTGCCGTTTTTCGTTCCACCCCAGTATACCGCAGCGCCCGGCCAAACACCAGAGGTAAATTGGCCGGGTGCCAAATTACATTCCTCACCGTATAAAAAGAGCATGATATTCCAGTTCTATATGGAATTTCCTGCTCTTTTGGGCGGTTCAGAAGCGCTTCCCGCGGTTGCTGTCCTAGATAGCTCGGATGATCTCCGCTGCCTCCGGGGCAATGGGGTCGGGCACAGCGGCCGGCCGCGCCAGGAAGTAGCCCTGCAGCAGGTCGGCCCCCAGGTCGATGACGGTGCGCATCTCGGCGGCCGTTTCCACGCCCTCGGCAATGATCTGCATGCTGCGCGGCTGGGCGTAGCGCACCACGTTGCGCAGGATCTGCTGCTTGTCGGGGTCCGAGTCAATGCCGCGGATGATGCTGATATCCACCTTGATGAACCGGGGCGCCAACTCCAGCAGGCTGCCCTCGTTGGAGTAGCCGCTGCCGTAGTCATCCAGCGCAAACATGCCGGAGAAGCCCGGAGCGTGGCGCTTGGTTTCCAGTGCCTCCCGGTTCATCTCCTCTTCCTCGGTGATCTCAATGACCATCTGGCGGCGCAGCTCGTGCCAGCGCTGGTCCATATACTCGCTGTCCTCCCGGCGCAGGCTGACGCTGGCAATGGAGTTGATGAAGATCAGGGCCTGCCGGTCCACGAGATTTTTGCTGCGCAGGTTGTCAAATTCTTCCAGTGCCTTGCGGAAGGTCAGCCGCTCGATCTCATACAGCGCGCCCTGCTCCCGGGCCAGCTTCATGATGGTGGCCGGAGAACGCAGGGTGGGCAGGTCCGACCGCATCAGTGCTTCGTAGGCGTGCACCCTGCCGGTCTGTGCCGAGAAGATGGGCTGGAAGTAGTAGTACATCCGCTCTTCGCTGATGAGCTGGTGGAACTCCCGCCGGGTGCGGGCGATGTAGGCCTCCTGATTGTACACGCCGATGTCAAAGTCCTTCATCTGCCCCTTGGTGGAGTGCTTGACCTGATACATGGCAAAGTCTGCATATTTTTTCAGGGTCTCGATGTCCCGGCCATCCTCCGGGTACCAGGCCACGCCGCCGGAAATACTGATGTGCAGGTCGCTGCCGCTGGGCAGTACCACCACGGCCTGCTGCATGGCGCGGGTCAGTGCTTCCAGCTTTTCGCGCAGCTGCTCCCGGCCGGGATAGCCGTAGAACAGCAGCAGGAACTCGTCGCCGGACAGGCGGGCGCACACGGTGCCCGGCGGGCTGTGCTCCGCAATGCAGCGGCCGGTGTTCTGGATGTAGTGGTCGCCCCAGTCGTGGCCGTAGGTGTCGTTGATGTGCTTGAGGTCGTCCAGGTCCATCATCAGCAAGGCTGCCACGCCCAGCCGCTCCGGATTCTGGAACAGTTCATGACTCACGCGGTGGAATGCCTGCCGGTTGTACAGGCCGGTGAGGACGTCGTAGTCGCGCTCCCGCTCGATGCGCAGGCGCTCCTGGGTAGCGGCGGTCACATCCTCGGCCAGACCCACCTGCACCCGGTCCTCGGTGGTGACCCGCAGCATGATATAGCGGGTGCGGCCGCCCTGCACCACGGTCAGCACCTTGTCCCCCTCCGCGTTGACGGTGCAGGGGCGGACCAGCTGGATGTGCTCCAGCAGTTCTCCAAAGGTGCGCACGGTCAGGCTGCTGCCGTCCACCTCCGGGGCACCCAGCAGGGCAAAGAAGTTTTTGGTCACATACACACTGCCGGTGTCATACCGCAGCTCGTAGCCGCCCAGCTCCACACTGGCCATGTCCATGATGCGCAAAAACTTGGTGGAGTTGGTCACAAGGCTGCTGTTCAGCTGGGTGATGGCCTCCGCAAAGCGGTCCAGCTCCCGGATGCCGGTGTGCGAAAACTTGGGGAAGGTCTGTTTGCCGTTGGCTGCCAGCACCTCGCAGTAGAGCTGCTCGGCGGGGCGGGCCAGACCGCGGGACACCAGCAGGCTGCTCACAGCCCCCAGCAGCAGGGTGAGGAGCACCGCAGAGGTGATGACCTGCTGCACGGTGCGGGCAAAGCGGAACAGGATGCTGCTGCGCACCGTGCCCACCAGCAGCCACTTTTCGTTGGAGAAGGGCGCGTTGCGGCTGTACAGGTCCAGGTTCTGGACCGCCGCATAGCCAGTCTCGTTGTTCAGCGTCAGCCAGCGTTCGCCGTCCGTCTGCCGGCAGGTGATCTTTTCCACGCCCGCGTCGATGACGTTGGCATCCAGTCCGTCGCCCGCCATCAGCGTCAGGAACAGTTCCGGGTCCGACAGGCCCGACGTTGTGGACACCAGCAGATAGGTACCCTGCCCGCCGTCCTGCAGCTCCTGATACGGCATCTTGGTTTCCAGATAGCTGGTCAGGATCTCCACACCGATGACGCCGTACACGGTGCCGTCCGGCAGGATGAGGGGCTGGGAGTAGGCAATGGCCGTGCGCTCGTCACCGGTGAGCTTGTAGGTCTGGGTGAGCCAGCGGCCGTAGTCGGCGGCGTCCAGCTTTTCGTCATCCTCCCAGGCGGTCTGGAACACGGTGCACGCAAAGCCGCCGCTGGTCAGGCCGCGGTAGCTCAGTGCAGTGCTCCAGCTTTTGTCGGTGGTGATGCCCAGCTTCTTGACCACTGCCGCACTGGAACGCTCGATCATCAGGTCGGCTTTGCGCTCCGAGGGGCGGGCGTCCGGGTCCAGGTCCCGCAGGTACACGCTGGGCATGGGGCTGCCCACTTTCTTTTCCGCAAGGTCGTGGGTGTTGATCACAAGAAAGATGCCGGTCACGGGGCGGGCGCGCAGTGCACTCACCAGATAGGGCGCGGCGGCCTCCATCAGGGGGTCAGCGGCCTCGCTGCTCTGGTCCATCGTGTCCAGCGAAATGGTGCCGTCCTGCAGCATCTGCTGGGTCAGGTTGTTGATGGTGGTGGAAATGTCGGTGAGCTCCTGTGCCTTGATCAGCATATCCTGCAGATAGCTGGCACGGTTGCGCACCTGCATGTTCACGATCTGCTTGGCGTTCTGGTTCAGCCGCCCGGACACATTGGTCAGGCCGATGCCGGTCGACAGCAGGATCACCTCCGCCAGCAGCACCGCCATCATGGAAAAGAGGATGGTGCGGAAGATCGGCTTCTCGGGCCGGTGCGCTTTCCACGCACGGTACTTTTCGGCAGGCTTCATGGCACTTCTCCCCTTTCCCGTCGGTTTCCGGTCGTTACGCTCAGCCGGCGTACTCCTCCAGTGCAGTGCAGATGCCCCCATACCAGGCATCAAAGTATTCGTCGGTGAGGAACTCCGCTTCCGCGTCGGCGGCGGGCTGGCCTGCGGCCACCCGCTCCTGCACCGTTGCACGGTCGGCAGAGGCAAGATCGCTCAGACTGTATTCCAGCACCTTGCGGGCCTTGCTGCCGCCCACAAAGGCACTTGGCGTATAAAGGGTGTTGTTCTTTACGCTCTGGACTGCATTCGAGAGGATGCGCTCCATCTTCGGGCTCAGTTCCAGGCCGCTGGTCTTGATGGCCTCCATGTCGTTGGCAGCCGTGGTCACCGGCAGGTAGCCGGAGTCCACCGAGAAGGAGATGTTGTGTTCCGGCTGGGTGAACCACTTGAGGAACTCCACCGAGGCATTGATCTCTTCCTCCGTACCGGCGGTGACCACCATACCGGCACCCTGCTGCACGGCCACATCCTCGCCGCCCGCAAACTTCGGGCTGGGCAGCACCGTCATGTCGATGTCGTAGCTCTCGGTGTCGTTCACCATGACCTGCGCGGGGAAGAAGGTGGCGCTGGAGCTGGAACCCACATAGGCCAGCACATTGCCCACCTTGATATCATCGCTGCGGAAGCGGCCGATAGCGGCAAACCACCCCTTGACGAAGGGCACATAGTAGTTGTCCCACAGCTTGCGGGCTACGTCCTTGTCAAAGTTCAAGGTCATCTTTCCGTCCTGCACCTCGAACAGGGCGTCGCCCAGCTGCCGGGCCCCCACCAGCATGTAGTTGGCCATGGCGTCGCGGCCGAACAGAGCCTTGCCGTCGTCCGGCTCCGGCGTCTGGGCGTCGGTCCAGTCATAATAGGCACCGGCAGTGGCCACCAGCCCTTCCACGGTGGAAAGGTCGTCGTAGGCGGCACCGGTGGCCTGGGCAAACTTCTCCCAGTCGGTCTCGTTCAGGAACATCAGCTCGGTGGATTTTGCCACCGGGAAGATCTTCATGCTGCCGTCGCCGTCAAAGTCGCCTTCGTCCAGGTAGCCCTGCACATACCGGGCGCGCTCGTCCTCGGTGAGGTACTGGCTCAGGTCCACCAGCATGCCCATCTGGTCCAGCGCATAGGCGGTGTCAGCATAGGCCGAGAAGATGTTGGGCATGGCCGCAGCACCCACCTTGCCCTGGGCCGCATCCATCACGTTGGTCTCCAGGTCGCTCACGCTGCCCTGGCTGGCACTTTCCACCCGGATGCCCTTTTCGCGGCCGGTGGTCTCGTTGAACTGGTCCACCAGCTTGTTGAAGCTTTCCAGCTGGTCACCATTGTAATAGGTCCACACGGTGATATGGGTCACCCCGGCGGTGCCGCCGGATTTTCCGGTGCTCTGCGCTGCGCCGCCGCAGGATGCACAGCTCAGTGCCAGCGCCGCAGCGCACAGCAGACTGACGAATGCTCGAATGTGCTTTTTCATCGTAACGCTCTCCTCGCTTTTCCCACAGCGGCACCCACTGCTGCTTATCCGTTTAACTATACCACGCTTTCCGGGGCGGTGTAAACCAAGCGTCCCAAAATCGTACCAAAATCGTCACATTCACAACAATCCCGCTCAAGTTTCGGGCATTATTTTCACTTTTTTCCGGCAGCAAAAAGCCGCCGGGCAGGAAACTTTCTCCTGCCCGGCGGCCTTCTTCTTTTATGGTGTTATTTCCTGCGGCTTACTTGCCCATGGCGTGCTTTGCGGCCAGCATGCCGAAGGTGTAGCAGCGGCCCAGGGACAGGCCGGTCTGGTGGAACGGATAGTCCGCGCCGCCGTAGAACACGCCGCCCACGTTGCCCACGCAGTACAGGCCCTCGATGACCTTGCCGTCAGCGTCCAGAGCCTGGCCGTTGGCGTTGGTGTTCACGCCGCTGTCGATGGAGGACACGCGGATGTGCTTGCGCACGCCCCAGAAGGGAGCCTTCTCGATCTTGTGCATGTAGGCGCTCTTCTTGCCGAAGTCCGCATCGGTCCCCTGATCGCACAGCTCGTTGTAACGGTCGATGGTCTTTTGCAGCTCATCGGCGGGCACGTCCAGCAGGGCGGCCAGCTCCTCGATGGTGTCGGCCTTGTAGGTGTCGATCAGGTTGGTGAACACGCCCTGCGGGTTCTCCACGGCACCGGGGATGTACTTGGTCATCACCTGCTCCGGCACGGGGCTGTTGGCGTAGCTCATGTAGTCGCTGTCGTAGATCTGGCAGTACCAGCCCAGAGAGCCGTCCGGGTGGTTGGCATCCACGTTGGCACCGTTGTAGCGGGGCAGATACTTGGTGATGTTGCCCATGTAGACAAAGCCGGTGTCCTCGTTGCAGAAGCGCTTGCCCTCCATGTTGACGTACAGGAACGGCTCCTCGTACATCAGGCCGGAGTCGAAGTCGTGCATCATCTTGGTGTGGCCCAGGTTCTCCATCTTGGCACCTGCGTCGATGGCCATGATGTGGCCGTCGCCGGTCTTCTGGTACTGCTTCTTGTCGTAGCCGTCCACGTCCGGGCACCAGCGCTTGACCATGGCCTCGTTGTTCATGTAGTCGCCGGTGGCCAGGATGACGCCCTTGGAGGCGTTGAACTGGATGTACTTGCCGCTCTCATCCTTGGCGATGACGCCGGTCACCTTGCCGTCGGCGTGCACCAGCTTGACGGCGGGGGTGTTGAAGAAGGTCTCCAGATTGGAGTTCTTGGCCTGCACGTTCTCCAGCACGGTGGCCAGCACGTCGCCCACGTTCTTGGGCTTGGGGCCGATCCACGGAGCAAAGAAGTAGCAGTGCTCATCGCCGAAGTCGTAGGTGTCCATGCGGTCCTTCCACACACCGGTCAGGTCCTGGCTGGTGCACATGTAGGCAAAGATCTCCTTCTCGTCGTTGTGCAGCAGGCTGGAGGGATCCTTGTTGCTGTCCACGAGGCTGCCGTCGCCGTACTCGGTCTGGTCGGTCAGGCCTGCGCGGTTCAGGTACCACATCAGGGCCTCTTCGGAGTTCTCGACGTAGGCGTTCAGCAGGCTGGTGTCGGCGCGCCAGTCGCACAGGCCGTTGGTCATGTGCACCCACATCTTCTTGCCGGCCTCGGTGGACTTGGACTTGATGATGGCGGAGCCGCAGTTGCCCTGGCTCACCACGATGCTCTGCTTCTGCAGCAGGGCCACATGGCCGCCCAGCTCGGCTGCCCAGCCTGCTGCGGGCACACCGGCTGCACCGGCACCCACAACGACCACGTCAAAGTCCTTGGTCTCGTCCGGGGTGATGTCGCCCAGCTCCACCACAGAGGACTCCACTTCCTCGGTGGTCAGGCCGTCGGGCACCACGGTCTCGGCCTTGCTGGCCTCGGTGGGAGCCACGGCCACGCCCTTGGCCTGGTTGATGCAGCTCTCGGCAGCCTTCTTGATGGCACCGGAGGTGATGGTGGCACCGGAATGGCCGTCCACCTCGCTGGACTGTGCGTCCAGGATCTTCTTCACCATCTCGTCGGCGATGTCGGCACCGTAGCCCTTGGTCTCGTTTGCCACGTCGATCTGCACGTCGGTGATGGCATCGGCGCTGAAGGTCATGGTCACGGTGACCGGGGTGGTGGTGTTGATGCCGGTGGCGGTGGCGCTGTAGGTACCGGCGGTGTAGGTACCGGCGGCGGCTACGCTGGAAGCCACGCTGCCGGATGCAGCCTTGTCGCCGCAGGCGGTCAGCAGACCGGCAGCAGCAGCGCCCAGGGTGCCCAGACCTGCAGTGTGCAGGAAGTTGCGGCGGGAGATCTTGTTGCTCATAATTCTTCGCTCCTTCTGGTTTTCTTCTCTTTTTTCTTCCGTTGGCAAAGCCCCGTCTGCACAAAAAGACGGGCTTTGTCAATTTCCAGTCAAAGTATAGAGCTTCGAGCAACGCGAAGGTCAACGGTCATTCTGACAAAAAAATCACAAGATTTTGGACAGTCTGCTCAGGTGTAGATCTTCGTCCGGGTCAGGTGGTAGTTGATGATGCTGCCGTCCGGCTGCTCCCGGCTGGCCAGGATGCTGCTGAAGGTGTCGCCCACCGCGCGGAAGCCCCGCCGCAGGATCTCGGCGTGCAGCGTTTCCAGCGAGTCCCACCCGAAGGAGCCCCGATAGTCCTTTTTCCACACAGTGGTCAGGTAGTCGCCGCCGCACACCAGCTCTACATGGTCGGTGCGGCGCAGGCCCAGCTGCCGGGCGGCATCGGCCTCCACCAGCAGGCCGTAATCGTACTCGTTGCGCCCCACCCGAAACTGCTCCATCACCCGGCTGGGCAAGCGGCTGACCCAGCGCACCGCCGGCATGCACTCCAGCCACTCGGCCTTTTCGGCCTGCAGGGCGGGGTCATTGCGGGCTTCTTCCTCCTGCGAGAGCACCAGCCGCCACATTTCCGGGAAGTTCTGCACCCACACCCGCCCGGCGTCCTGCTCCAGCGTGTGGTAATACTCCCGCGTATTTTGCAAAAAGCGGATGCTCATCCGGTTGAGCACCTGCCGGCGCTCCAGCTGCCGGATCTGCCGGTCGAGCATGGCATCCGTCACGGCGGTGGAAGACTCGTCGAGAAAGTCCTTGCATTCCTCCAGCGTAAAGCCCGCCGCCCGCAGCTCCCGGCACAGGTTGAACCGCCGGGTGTCGGTGACCGTATAATAGCGGTAGCCGGTCTCCCGGTTCACTTCGGGCTGGATAAGGCCCATTTTCTCGTAGTAGCGCAGCGTGTGGGTGGTAACACCCAGCAGCGCCGCCATTTCACTGATGGTATAACGCATGGCACCGTGCTCCTTTGGCCTGTAGTCACCTCCGCCGGGGCAAACCTTAGAGCCCCTCGAAGGTCTTTGCTTCTATTATACCGGATGCGCCGCCCGGCGCAAGGGCAAAAAAGCACCCGCAGCAGGCCGGTCCGGCCCAATGCGGGTGCTTTGCTGTGTTTACAGGGATCAGCCCTCGTAGCCCAGGGTAGCGGCCATCACGGCCTTGATGGTGTGCATGCGGTTCTCGGCCTCGTCGAACACGATGCTCTGGGGGCCTTCAAACACTTCGTCGGTCACCTCCATGGCGTCGCGGCCAAAGCGCTGGCCCATCTCCTTGCCCACGGTGGTCTTGTGGTCGTGGTAGGCGGGCAGGCAGTGCATGAACACGGCGTGGGGGCCTGCAATGTCCATCAGCTGCTGGTCGATCTGGTAGGGTGCCAGGTCGTGGATGCGCTCGGCCCACACCTCCACAGGCTCGCCCATGGACACCCAGACGTCGGTGTACAGCACGTCGGCGCCCTTGGCGGCCTTGGCCGGGTCCTCTTCAAAGGAGATGGTGGCACCGGTCCCGGCGGCGATCTTCTCACACTCGGCCACCAGCTCCGGGTCCGGCTGGTACTTCTTGGGTGCGCAGGCGGTGAAGTGCAGGCCCATCTTGGCGCAGCCCACCATCAGGCTGTTGCCCATGTTGTACCGGGCGTCACCGAAGTAGACGAAGTGGATGCCCTTCAGCTTGCCGAAGTGCTCCCGGATGGTGAGGAAGTCGGCCAGGATCTGGGTGGGGTGGAACTCGTTGGTCAGGCCGTTCCACACCGGCACCCCGGCGTAGTGGGCCAGATCTTCCACGATCTGCTGGCCGTAACCGCGGTACTCGATGCCGTCAAACATGCGGCCCAGCACCCGGGCGGTGTCGGCGATGGACTCCTTTTTGCCGATCTGGCTGCCCGACGGGTCCAGATAGGTCACCTGCATGCCCAGGTCGTGGGCGGCCACTTCAAAGCTGCAGCGGGTGCGGGTGGAGGTCTTTTCAAAGATCAGGGCAATGTTCTTGCCGTGGAGCTGGTCGTGGGCGATGCCGGCCTTCTTTTTGGCCTTGAGGTCTGCGGCCAGGTCGAGCAGCTGTTCGATCTCGGCGGGGGTATAGTCCAATAGCTTCAGGAAGCTGCGATTTTTCAGGCTCATTGTATATTTCCCTCTCTATGCAAATATTTATGAATATTTATGCGAACTATGATCCTATTATAGTACGCTGCCCCGGCAAGGTCAAGAGGGAAAGGGCGTTACAGTTCCAGCTCGGCTTTGCGGCCGCTGGGGGTGTATGGGGTCAGCTTCACGCCCGCCTTCTGGAACATGAACCGCGCCGCGATGCTGGAATCGCTGTCGTGGTACTTGTCGCCGTAATACACCACCTCGGCAATGCCGGACTGGATGATGGCCTTGGTGCACTCGTTGCAGGGGAAGAGGGTCACATACACCCGCGCGCCCTTGAGGTTGTTGTGGGCGCTGTTGAGGATGGCATTGAGCTCCGCGTGGCAGACGTACATATACTTGGTGTGCAGGGGTTCACCCTCCCGCTCCCAGGGCATCTCGTCGTCGCTGCAGCCCATGGGCATGCCGTTGTAGCCCAGGGAGAGGATCTTGTTTTCCGGGCTGACGATGCACGCGCCCACCTGACTGTTGGGGTCCTTGGAGCGCATGGCCGTGAGCAGGGCAATGCCCATGAAATATTCGTCCCAGTTGATGTAATCGCTGCGTTTCATACGATAGCGCTCCTTCTTGTTCTGAATGATATTCTTTCCCGCTTATTATAACGTATCGCTGCAGCGTTTACAAGAAAAGCAGACCCGCAATGTCAACTTGCACAAAACAAGGCCGTGAAGTTTGGCGGCGGATTCGCCCAAAATTTCAAACGGAATATTTAAAAATCGTTTGGAGTATGGTATTATCTTTGTAAAATATGCCACAAAAGCGGAGAGAATGCTCCGTGCGGCGGAAATGAGGGAAAAACCGATATGAAATACGCAAGCAACAACATCCGCAATATCCTGATTGCCGGTCATGCCGGCAGCGGCAAGACCACGCTCACCGAGGCGCTGGTCTATTTTTCGGGCGCTGCCGAGCGTATGGGCCGGGTCGAGGACGGCACCACGATTTCGGACTTTGACCCCGAGGAAGCAAAGCGCAAGGCCAGCCTGTCGGCATCCGTGGTGCCGGTGGAGTACGAGGGCATCAAGTACAACCTGATCGACGCCCCGGGCCTGTTCGACTTCGAGGCCGGTGAATACGAGGGCATCCGCGCCGCCGAGAGCGTGCTGGTGGTGGTGTCCGGCCGCAGCGGCGTCACCGTGGGTGCCGAAAAAGCCTTCCAGCTGGCCCGCAAGAACAACAAGGCCACCATGGTCTTTGTTTCCAAGTGCGACCTGGAGAACGCCAACTACTTCAAGATCCTGGAGGACATGAAGATCAAGTTCGGCTCCACCGTCTGCCCCTGCGTGGTGCCCGCCAAGCTGGACGACGGCACCCCCGTGTACATCAACCTGTTCAGCCAGAAAGCCTTCAAGTATGAAAGCGGCAAGCAGATCCAGGTGGACCTGCCCGACATCGGCCACCGCTTCCAGGGCCTGATCGAGGCCATGAGCGAGGCCATTGCTGAGACCGACGACGAGCTGATGGAAAAGTTCTTCGGCGGCGAGCCCTTCACCACCGAGGAGATCGTGGAAGGCATGCGCAAGGGCGTCAAGGACGGCCTGATCACCCCTGTGTTCTGCGGCAGCGCCGTGAACCAGCAGGCTCTGGATATGCTGCTGTTCAATATGCACAAGCTGCTGCCCAGCCCGGAGCACGAGGCCTGCACCCTGGCCGAGGACGCCAACGGCGAGCCTGTGGAGCTCCATTGCACCGAGGCAGAGCCCACCGCCGCCTATGTGTTCAAGACCGTGGCCGACCCGTTCGTTGGCAAACTGAGCTACCTGCGTGTGGTCAGCGGCAAGGTGACCGCCGGTGAGCCGCTGGTCAATGCCCGCACCGGCGAGCCGGAAAAGATCGGCAAGCCCCTCACCGTCATCGGCAAGAAGCAGGTGGACGCCGACGGCATCGGTGCCGGTGACATCGGTGCAGTGGCCAAGCTGGTGACCGCCAGGACTGGCGACACCTTGTGTGACGCTTCCCGCGTGGTGAAGCTGCCCGCCCCCGTGTTCCCGCAGCCCAGCCTGTTCATGGCCGTCACCGTGGCCAAGAAGGGCGATGAGGGCAAGATCAGCAGCGCGCTGGCCCGCCTGATGGAAGAGGACCCCACCCTGAGCTACCAGAACAACGCCGAGACCCATCAGCAGGTGATCGGCGGCCTGGGCGAGCAGCATCTGGACGTGGTCAAGGCCAAGCTGAAGAACAAGTTCGGCGTGGAGATCGGCCTGGAAGCTCCCCGCATCGCCTATCGTGAATCCATCCGCAAGGCCTGCCAGAAACAGGGCCGCCACAAGAAGCAGACCGGCGGCCACGGCCAGTTCGGTGACGTCATCATCAACTTTGAGCCCTGCGACAGCGAGCAGGTGGTGTTTGAGGAAAAGGTGTTCGGCGGCAGCGTGCCCAAGAACTTCTTCCCCGCTGTGGAAAAGGGCGTGCGCCTGGCCGCCGAAAAGGGCGTGCTGGCCGGTTACCCCGTGGTGGGCCTGAAGGCCACCCTGCTGGACGGCAGCTATCACCCGGTGGACAGCTCCGAGATGGCCTTTATCATGGCTGCAAAGCTGGCTTACAAGGCCGCCATGCCGGAGGCCGGGCCGGTCATTCTGGAGCCCATCCACACCCTGAAGGCCCATGTCCCCAACGACAACACCGGTGACATCATGGGCGATGTGACCAAGCGCCGCGGCCGCGTGCTGGGCATGGAGCCCGACGAGGACGGCCTGCAGACCATCATCGCCGAAGTGCCGCTGGCTGAGCTGGCCAACTTTACCACCTTCATCCGGCAGACCACCCAGGGCCGCGGCTGGTTCACCACCGAGTTTGCCCGCTACGAGATCCTGCCCGAAATGCTGGTGCCCGCCGTGGTGGAGCAGGCCAAGAAGCTGGGCAACCTGGATGAGAGCGCCGACGACTGAGCCGCTTTCTGACCGTTCCTGAATAACGACATTCCCGCAAGCCCCGTTGACACCTTTCCCTCTGTCGGCGGGGCTTTTTGCTGCAAGTGCGGTTTGTGCCGCCCCTTGACAAGCGCCACAAAAATCCCGTCTGAAGCAGTTCAGACGGGATTTTTTCTTGCACATTTTACGTTTTGGAAACGGAGATCAACCCTTCAGGGGCACAAAGCCCACCAGGTCCTTGATGACCTCCCCGGCAATGATCAGCCCTGCCACCGAGGGCACAAAGGCATTGGAGCCCGGCGTTGACCGACGGGGAGCCCCCGGACGCTGGGCATCTGCCGGGCAGGGTGCTTCCGGTGCCATGTCCTCGGTCAGGGGCGTCATGGCAGGCTCCCGGGAGTACACCACCTTCAGGTGCTTGATCTTGCGCTTGCGGCACTCGGTGCGCATCACCTTGGCCAGGGGGCAGACCGAGGTCTTGTAGATGTCGGTCACCTCAAAGCGGGTGGGGTCCATCTTGTTGCCGGCGCCCATGGAGCAGATGATGGGCACCCCGGCTTCCTTGCACTTCATCACCAGAGCCAGCTTGCCGGTGACGGTGTCGATGGCGTCCACCACATAGTCGAACTGGGAGAAGTCGAAGCTGTCCTGGGTCTCCGGGCCGAAGAAGGTCTTGTAGGTCGTGACCTTGATGTCTGGGTCAATGTCGTGGACGCGCTCCTCGGCCACATCCACCTTGAATTTGCCCACGGTCTTGCGGGTGGCAATGATCTGGCGGTTGAGGTTGGTCAGGCAGACCTTATCGTCGTCGATGAGGTCCAGTGCGCCCACACCGCTGCGGGCCAGTGCCTCCACCGTGTAGCCGCCCACACCGCCGATGCCGAACACGGCCACGCGGGAATTGTGCAGCTTTTCCATTGCCTCTGCGCCCAGCAGCATCTGGGTGCGGGAATACTGATCTTGCATTGCGTTTTGTCTCCTTGTTACTTTTCCACTCTCGTAATGATGCCGCCGCCCAGCACCACATCCCCCTGATACAGCACCACCGACTGGCCGGGCGTGGGGGCGCGCTGGGGCTGCTCAAACTCCAGCCGGAAGCCGTTTTCCGCCGGGTAAACGGTGGCGGCCTGCTCGGTCTGGTGGTAGCGGGTGCGGGCCGTGACCCGCAGCGGTCCGTTCAGCTCCGGGATGGCGATCCAGTTCACATCCTCCGCATAGACGATGCGGTCGAACAAAGCACTCTCCGGGCCGACGGTGACCGTGTTGGCCTGCATATCCTTGCCGCAGACGTACACCGGGGCCCCCAGTGCCAGCCCAAGGCCCTTGCGCTGGCCCAGCGTGTAACGCACCGCACCGTTGTGGGTGCCCACCACCTTGCCGCTCTCGTCCAGAAAATCACCGGCGGGGTAGTGCTTGCCGGTAAAGCCCTCCATAAAGCGGGCATAGTCGCCGTCGGGCACAAAGCAGATGTCCTGGCTGTCGTGTTTGCGGGCATTGATGAAATGATGCTGCTCGGCGATGGCACGCACCTCGGTCTTGTGCAGGGCCCCCAGCGGCAGGCGCACATGAGCCAATTGCTGCTGGGTGAGGTTGTACAGCACATAGCTCTGATCCTTGCCCTCATCCAGCCCCTTTTTGAGCAGCCAGCGGCCGGTGTCCGGGTCCTGTTCCACCCGGGCATAGTGGCCGGTGACCACATATTCCATGCCGTGGGCCTGCGCCCAGTTCAACAAATGGTTGAACTTCATGTATTTATTACAATCAATGCAGGGGTTTGGGGTGCCGCCGGCCTCATACACCCGGACAAACTTCTCGATGATCTGTTCCCGGAAGTCGGCGGTGAAGTCCAGCACCTCGTAAGGGATATCCAGGGCAAAGGCCACCTCGGCGGCGTCCTCGATGTCCTTTTCCGAGCAGCAGGTGTGGAAACCGGACTGCCCCAGCATCTCGTTGTGGGTCAGGCGCATGGTGATGCCGGTGCAGTCGTACCCGTCCCGCTGCATCAGCCAGGCAGCCACCGAGCTGTCCACGCCGCCGCTCATGGCAATGAGGGCGCGCGGGGGCCGGGGCGCAGAGTTCTGTGTGGTCATAGCTTCTCCTTTGGCGTGTTCAACACACTAAAATAGTAGTATAATAGTAACGCAGCAAAAACCAGTTGTCAAGACGCAGAAATTTGCCCTGCGGCGTCCAGCAGGCACTGCCGCTCGTTAGGCAGCTGCCCCCGGATGACCGCGTCCAGCAGGGCTTCCAGTACCTTGCGCAGGCCGGGCCCTGCCGGGATGCCCGCCGCCATCAGGTCGCGGCCGTTCACGGCCAGCTGGCTGACCCGGCAGCACACGCCGTCGGCGTCCAGCTGTGCGGCCAATTCTGCCTGCGCGGCAAAATCAGCTGCCTGTTCCGGCTCCATGGCAGCGCCCAGCGCCGCCAGCCGCTGTACGGTGTGCAGGTCGTACCGGCCCAGCAGTTTCCGGATGCGGATGACCGTATCGGGGGCAGCATCCTGTCCGGGAGCGGCGGAAGCTTTCTCCTCGGACACGAATCGGGCCATTCCATCGCCCGCCCTACTGCCTGCGGCAGCAGGGTCCCACCCCAGCGGACGGTCCTCGGAGAAACTTCCGCCGCCCCCTCCTGTTTTCCTCACCAGCACCGCCGTCTGCTCGATGCAGGCGTTGGAGCAGCGCAGGCGTTTCAGGGCCTTGCGGGTGCCGTCCTCGCCAAGGCTCATCAGCAATGCGGCCCACCGCACGGGCAGGTCCTCCGTGCCCGCCGGGCAGGCATCCACCACCGGCTTTGCGGCCTGCAATGCCGGGGCGGAAAGCTCCGGAATAATAACTTTTAGTATTTTTTCATCAAGATATGCCGCCGGGGCGGGTGCTGCCAGCAATTTAGACAGCTCTTCTTCGATCCGCTCCACCGACACGCAGTCCAGATGGGCACACAGTGCCCGGGCCGCCTGCCCGGTGGGTGGGTCGATGACAAAGCCGAACCGCGCCGCGAACCGGTACAGCCGCAGGATGCGCAGGGCATCCTCTTCAAAGCGGGTGGCGGGGTCGCCCACGGCCCGCAGGATGCCCTGCTGCAGGTCCTGCTGCCCTCCAAAGGGGTCGATGAGCCCCTCGGCATCGTTGTAGGCCATGGCATTGATGGTAAAGTCCCGCCGGGCCAGGTCCTGCCGCACATCCGGCACAAAGTGTACCTCGTCCGGGTGGCGGCCGTCGGTATAGGCCCCCTCGGTGCGGAAGGTAGTGGTCTCGTACAGCTGGCCGCCGTACTTGATGGTCACGGTGCCGTGCTGCAGCCCGGTGGGGATGCACTGCCCCTCCCCGAACAATGCCAGCACCTGCTCCGGCCGGGCACTGGTGCAAAGGTCCCAGTCCTGCGGGGTGCGCCCCAGCAGACTGTCCCGCACGCAGCCGCCCACCGCGTAGGCCGCATATCCGGCCCCGTGCAGCCGGGCCAGCAGAGCCGCCGCACCGGCGTCCAATCGGATGTTTTGCATGGGTCACGCCTCCTCGTACTGCAGGGTGATCTGCATCCCGTCTGCGCCGCACACTGCCGCCGGGAAGATGCTCTGCGCCTGGGGCAGATCTGCTTCCGGGTCGGTGATCATGGGGGAATAGTGGGTCAGCCAGAGGCGATGCGCCCCGGCGCGGGCCGCCAACGCGGCGCTCTGCCCAAAGGTGCTGTGCCCCCACTGAGCTGCCTGGGCTTCCTGTTCCGGAAGCGCATAGGTGGCGTCGCAAATCAGCAGGTCAGCGCCCTGTGCGGCCTGCTCCAGCGCGGCGCAGGGGGCCGTGTCGCCGGAGAATACCATGCTCAGCCCCCGGCGCGGCGCGCCCAGCACCTCCGCCGGGGCCACGGTGCGGCCTTTCACGAAAACGCTCTGCCCCTGCTGCAGAAGTTTCCATTGCTGCACCGGCACCCCCAGCGCCCGGGCCCGGGCCGGGTCGAACCGGCCTGCCCGGGGCAGCTCCAACCGATAACCCACGCTGGGCACCCGGTGCCGGGTGGCAAAGGGACGCAGCACAGCACCCGCCGGCCAGCCCTCCGACAGCGCATCCAGTGCCAGCGGCCCGTCTGCTTCCCGCAGACGTACGGCATAGGGCAGCGGCCCGGTGAGGGCACGCACGGCGCTCCAGATGCCGGCAAGCCCTTTCGGCCCCACCAGCAGCAGCGGCCGGGTGCGGCCCTGGGCCCCCAGCGTCTGCAGCAGACCCGGCAGGCCGAAGATGTGGTCGCCGTGATAATGGGTCAGACAGACGGTGTCCACACGCATCAGGTTGACCCCGGCACGGCGGGCCGCCGCCTGGGTGCCCTCGCCGCAGTCGAACAGCAGGCCGTGGCCGCCGCAGGCTGCAAAGGCCGTACTGAGGGCGCGGTCCGGCAGCGGCATGGTGGCCGCCGTGCCCAGTAAGGTGATCGTCAGCATAAAAACTCCTTTGGATAAATGGTTCTCCCTTTATCTTACCACAGCAGGCCGTGGCCGCCGCAGGCTGCAAAGGCCGTACTGAGGGCGCGGTCCGGCAGCGGCATGGTGGCCGCCGTGCCCAGTAAGGTGATCGTCAGCATAAAAACTCCTTTGGATAAATGGTTCTTCTTTTATCTTACCACAGCGGCCCCGCCTGCACAATCGTCTGCGGCCCTGCATAGGATGGGCAAATGCAAAAAAGGAGGCGCAGACCATGCGATACCGGCCCGGAGCACACCGTTCCTTCCGCCCACGGCACCGGCACTGGCTGCGCGGGCTGGTGCTGGCCGTGCTGGTGCTGGCTGTGCTGTTTCTGTTGTACGGCTGCGCCGTGCAGCGGCTGATCTATTCTTCCCGCGGGACAATGATCTTTCTGCCGGAACGGCCGCTGCTCTGAACAGCAAAAGAGGGACGACTGCCGTCGTCCCTCTGGGGTGGGTCACATCAGTAATTGATCTTCTTCAGCTCAAAGTAGCTCTGGGGGTGTGCGCACACCGGGCACTTGAGCGGAGCCGACTTGCCGATGAAGGTGTAGCCGCAGTTCCGGCACTGCCACAGCTGCTGCTCTTCGCGGGCGAACGCCTTCTGGTTCTTCAGGTTCTCGGCCAGGGCGCGGTAGCGCTCCTCGTGCTCCTTCTCGATCTGTGCCACCATAGTGAACAGGGCTGCGATCTGGTTGAAGCCCTCTTCCTTGGCCTCCTTGGCCATGCGGGGGTACATCTCGGTCCACTCGTCGTGCTCGCCGCCGGCGGCCATGTCCAGGCAGGTGAGCGTGTCGGGGATGGCACCGCCGCACAGCAGCTTGAACCAGATCTTGGCATGCTCCTTCTCGTTGCCGGCGGTCTCCTCAAAGATGGCAGCCAGCTGCTCATAGCCTTCCTTCTTGGCCATGCTGGCAAAGTAGGTGTACTTGTTGCGTGCCTGGCTCTCGCCTGCAAAGGCTTCCCACAGGTTTTTCTCGGTCTTGGTACCCTTGAGTTCCATACTCTCTTCTCCTTTTGTTCTTCAGTGTCTGTATCGGCAGCCCCACTGCGGGGCTTCAGGTCCTTGTCTCTGAACAGAGTATACCACAAACGGTGAAGAAAATCAAGAATCATTCCTATTTATTTTGAGAATTATTTTCAGTTATGCTGTTTCAGAGCGCACACGGCGATGCTCAGGGCGCTCCATGCCGCCTGATACATCAGCACATAGGTCACCGGCAGCTGCCAGATGCTGCGGGCGCTGGTGAGCAGCACCGCAATGGCCACCGAGAACAGCACCGACACCATCTGCACCGTGGTGGCCGTGGTCTCGGCGTTCTGGGCCTTGTCGGCTGCGCGCAGGCCGCCGGTCAGGCTGGCAAAGCCTTTCTGATGGTACATGCAGCAGGGCGCATCCTCGGCCGGGGCGGCCTCGAGGGCGGCGCACTGCTCCTGATCCAGCAGGGTGACCATGCCCTCCGGCAGGCGGTAGGCCTCGGTGATGTGCTTTGCGGTCAGGCTGGGGTCCAGACTGGTGACCAGCAGACGGATGTTCTCCTGCTGCAGGGCAGCAAGGCTGCGGGCGATGTTGCGGCCGCCCACATAGCGGATCACGAACATGGCATGCACGTTGCCGGACACCGCCAGATACAGGATCTGCAGCTCCCCGTTTTTGGAGTGCTGGTTCTCGTAGTCCTCGTCCGGCAGGGCCACGCCCTCCTGCTCCAGGAAACGGCGGGTGCCGATCTGGATGTGGTTGTTGTCGCACCAGGCGGCAAAGCCCAGCCCGCGGTGGATCTCCAGATCCTTGACCGGGAACAGGATGTCGGTGCGGTCCTCAATGATCTGACGGAACAGCCCCTGCAGAGTACCGCCGCTCTGGTTGAGCACGCTGGCCGCGTACAGGATGGCGCGGTCGATGCGGCCGCCCTTGAAGATGCGGATATCTTCCAGCACCACACTGTCGGCGGCAAACAGGTCCTCGGCATCCACCTGAAGGGTGTCGATTCCGCCCAGTTCCTGAATGGCTGCCCAGCCGGGCACCACGGCCCCCACGGCACCGGCGGTACGCTGCAGGCGCAGCGCGGACATGCCGGCGATGAGGGTGGAGGACAGGGGTGCGCCCATGCACAGCACCGCCGTCAGGGCGGCAGCGGCCAGCTTCACGTCACGGCCTACCACCAGACACAGCAGGGCGCTGAGCAGGGCCACGCCCAGCAGGATGTACCCGTTCTTCTGTGCACGGCGTTCCCCGGCGCGCTCGTCCAGGCTCTGTGCCACAAAGCCTTCGTCCGCCGTCCGGGGGCGGCTCAGCAGCACCCAGGGGTCCTTCTGTTCCAGATCCCGTGCCAGTGCCCGGATCAGGTCCTTGTCCCGGGTGCGATACGCACCCTGCAGGTCGGTGGCTTCGCCCAGCAGTTCATAGCCGCCGCGCACGGCAGACAGCATCACCCGGCTGCCCAGCAGCGCCAGGAACAGCCCCAGGGCTGCAACGCCGGTGAGGATGGACAGGCCCTCGGTGGTGCGGTAGGAGTTGGCCGTGAGCAGGGCCGTGATGGCCTGCAGCAGCGCCGCCACAGCGGCCAGTGCGGGCATCGTCTCTGCCGAGGGGCGGCCCCGCAGGCCGTTCAGGCCGTCGCGCAGGACCGGGAAGCTCACCACCAGGCTGGCGGCATACAGCAGCAGATTGGCGGCGTAGAAGGCCGCCGGGGCGGCATCCGGGTCCAGTGCGGCCAGCGGCGGCAGCAGCCGGTCGGCCACCAGGCCCACATGCAGCAGCACCACGGCCAGGATCCCGGCCAGTACACAGCGCAGGGTAAGCTCTGCACTCATGCGGCGCAGCTTCTCGCCCACGTTCTCGGGGGCTTCGTCCTCCGCCGGCAGGGCGTCCTCCGCCTCGGTTTTCAGCTCCGTCTCTCCGGCACGTTCCGCTTCGGCAGTGTCTGCGGCGGGCGCAGCCACCGGCGTTTCGGTCGGTTCCGTCTCCGGAGCGTCCAGCGGTTCCAGCGGCAGACTCATGGTATCTTCGTCCGGTTTGGTTTCCGGCTCTGCCTCGGGGGCTTTCACCGGCGCGGCGGGAGATGTTTTCTCCGGGGCTGCCGGTTCTTCCGGGACTTCCGGCTTTTTCTCGTCATCGGCGTCGCCGAACATCCGGAACACCGATTTCTTTTCCGGCAGCGGCTTGTCGGCTGCAAACACCATGGTGGGCCGGGGCGGCTCCGGAGCCTTTTCCGGGGTCTCCGGCTCTTCCGGGTCATCCAGCGGCACATCCACGCTGCAGATGGGCTCCAGCGTTTCCTCCACCGGCTTCGGTTTTGCAGCCATGCCGTTCAGCATGTCCTTGAGCTGCTGCATCTCCTGCTGCTCCTGCTGTTCCTGCGGCAGCAGCACGTCCGGGGCGTTCTTGGGGTTCTGTGCAGCCTTCTTTCGGGGCTTTTCCGGCTGCGGAGCCGGGGTGGCAGGAGCCTTGGGCGGCTCCGGCTTGTTCTCCGGGGCAGGCTGCGGGGCCGGTCTATCCGGCACGGCAGGTTTTTCCGGGGCAGCAGGCACTTCGGCTTTGGGCTGGGGGAAATCCGTGCCCGGGTCTGCGGTGCGCAGGGTCAGGTCCAGATCCAGCGGTTCCTCCCCGTCGGGCTTTGCCAAGGCATCTGCGCCCAGCAGCACCTCACCGGTAGGCAGTTCCAGATCCGTCCCGGCCTGCGGAGCCTGCTTCGGTTTTGCATGGCCGAACAGTCGCCCGAACAGCCCCTTGTGCTCTTCCGCCGCTTCTTCCTCCCGGCGCACCATCTCGGCCGGGATATCCGCCACGGTGGTGGTGAAGAAATCGCGGAATTTCTCATCGCTTGCGGCGGTACTCTTGTGTTGATTTTTTTCCTTAGGCATCCTTGTTCCTCCCGTTCTTCAGATTGGGGTTACGGATCACGCCTGTCACGCATTCTGTGCTGCGCGCTGCGACTGGATCTCGTACAGGATAATGCCGGCCGCCACCGAGACGTTGTAGCTGTCCACACCGGTGCCCTGTGCGGCCATGTCCAGCCGCACCACACCGTCGCACAACTTCTTGACCAGCTGCGACACGCCGCTGCCCTCGCTGCCCAGCACCAGCGCGATGGGGCCGGTGAGGTTGTTCTTGCGCAGGGGCACGCCGTCCATGTCGGCGCAGTAAACGAACACGCCCTGCTCCTTGAGGCGGCGGATCGTCTCGCCGATGTTGGCCACGCGGGCCACCGGCAGCCGCTCAGCGGCACCTGCGCTGGACTTGATGACCGTGGGGGTGACCGATGCGCCGCCCCGCTTGGGGATCACGATGCCGTGGGCACCGCACAGCAGAGCGCTGCGCATCACGGCACCCAGGTTGTGGGGGTCCTCAATGCCATCGCTCAGCACCAGGAACGGCGGTTCGCCCTTGGCTTTGGCAGCCGCCAGCAGGTCCTCCACGGTGGCATACGCGATCTCGCTGGCAAAGGCGGCCACACCCTGATGGCTCTCGGTGCCGGTCATCAGGCGCAGCTTGTTGGGGTTCACCCTCTTGACGGCTGCCCCGGCCTCCTTGGCCAGTGCGGTATAGTAGGCCGCCACGGCGGGGGCCATGCTCTCCGAAATGAGCACCGTATCCACGCCGGAACCGCTCTTCAGCAGCTCGGTCACCGGATTCTTGCCGTAGACCAGGCTCTCATTCCGGGTCTGCTCTTCCGGTGCACGGCGCGGGCGGCGGGGCTGATTTTTCTCTTCCATTCTGTGTTCTCCTTCCGTTTCTATCGGAACGATGCAGCGCATGTTCCCCAGGGCGCGCCGCACCGCTTGTGCAGGCAGCCAGCCCGACGATTTTATCAGATGATAATCCAAGGTAAAGTATAGCATAAGCCGACCGGGTTTGCCAGCAAATTGCCGCTTTTTTGTCGGCTCGACCGGATTTTTTCACAGCTTGCCTGCGCCCCGGCCCGGTTTTGCAGAATTGTCCCTTGCTGCTGCGCCTTCTGCCCCTGCCGGGACCTGCCGTTTTGCCGGTCCGAAAAGTTTTCCACAAAAGAGGGCTATACATTCCGTAGAAGGACCCGATTTTTTCCACATGTTGAAAACCCGGTGGAGAAAGTTCAAAAGTCCTGCTGCAAAGCCTGTTTTCCCTGTGGAATTTAACATTCTCCACTGAGTTTTCCACAATCTGGTTCGACATTCCCCCGCAGGGTGCGTACAATTTGTAATTTTCAAGTCGGAAATATGACAATTTTTTGATGTGGAACCACGCACCTTTTGCAATTTTCTCCAATATCAAATTGACGAATGTGGATTTGTGTTGAAAATTCCACGTTTTCTCCCATCCCGGGGACATTCTGCAAAAGTGGTGCAAGACCTTCAAAATTGTTGCAGATTCCCGCATTTCGGACCCTTTCCGCCCGCAAATGCCGCATTCCGCCCGGCGTTTGAAGAGAAAAACCGCCTGTTTGGATTGATTTTAAGAAGGGTTTGGGGTATACTAGTTTTGCAGGTTTGTTAAGCCGTGCACAATACGGCGCGGCATGACCGAAAACCCCGATCATATTTGGAGGTAATGAATAATGTTGGTAAATGCAACCGAGATGCTGCTCAAAGCACGCGATGGCCACTACGGTGTGCCTCAGTTCAACATCAATAACCTGGAGTGGACCAAGGCAGTCCTGACCGCCTGCGAGGAAATGAAGAGCCCCGTCATTCTGGGCGTTTCCGAGGGCGCCGGCAAGTACATGACCGGCTTCAAGACCGTCGCTGCCATGGTCAGCGCTATGGTCGATTCCATGGGCATCACCGTTCCCGTTGCCCTGCACCTGGACCACGGCACCTATGAGGGCTGCAAGGCCTGCATCGAGGCCGGCTTCTCTTCCATCATGTTCGACGGCAGCCACTACTCCATCGAGGAGAACGTGGAAAAGACCAAGGAGCTGGTCGCTCTGGCACATGCAAAGGGCCTGAGCATCGAGGCCGAGGTCGGTTCCATCGGCGGCGTCGAGGACGGCGTCGTGGGTGCCGGCGAGATCGCTGACCCCGAAGAGTGCGCAAAGATCACCGCTCTGGGCGTTGACTTCCTGGCTGCCGGCATCGGCAACATCCACGGCGTCTACCCCGCAAACTGGAAGGGCCTGGACTTCGAGGCTCTGGACCGCATCCACAAGGCCACCAACAACATTCCTCTGGTCCTGCATGGCGGCACCGGCATCCCCGACGAGATGATCGCAAAGGCCATCAGTCTGGGCGTCTCCAAGATCAACATCAACACCGAATGCCAGCTGGTCTTTGCTGAGGCCACCCGTAAGTACATCGAGGCCGGCAAGGATCTGCAGGGCAAGGGCTTCGACCCCCGCAAGCTGCTGGCTCCCGGTGCAAAGGCCATCGAGGACAAGTGCAAGGAGAAGATCGAGCTGTTCGGCTGCGCCGGCAAGGGCTAAGCAGAAGCTCGTATCCTGACCGGTACACCACCCAATAAAGTATGCGCCCCAGCTGCACCGTTATGCACAGTGCAGCGGGGGCGCTTTTTACTTTATATGCGAGCACTCAGACGCGGGTCTTTTCCATATCTCCAAAAATGTATTGCATACAGTCCTGCACCCAGAAGCAGGCAAAAAATCGAATAGCTAAGGATCGGAAGCCGCAGCAGTACGATCTTACCCGCGATTTGGGTAAAGAACCAGCCCGTTCCATACAGGGTCACGATATAAAGCACCAGCCATGTAGCATATTTCAGCCAATGCTCTTTCGGCGGAAAGCCCACCTGCTCCATCATCCGGCGGAACAGTGCACAAAAAGCCGTCACTGCAACAACAAGCTGCATCAGATAGCCTACAGAAAGTTCAAAAACCCAATCACCAATTACCGGGTAAAGCAGCAGCCCTTCCACTCCCCACCCAAAAAAGAAATACAGCGGTGCAACAAACCAGAAGTAATCCGCAGCTCTCAGTGTTTTCAAGCTGGGCTTGACCTCTTCCACAAAGGTCTTTGCGTCCGAAATCGAATCGAACAGTTCCTGATTTTCCTTGTTGGCTTGGATTGCAATATCAAGCAAATCGCTGCGCACAAGTTCGATACCACAGAAGTCCCAGCTGACCCGACGAAGATAGCGGATCACTTCCTTAAGCTGCTCCTGACTTTTTTCTGTCAGCAGTCTGGTACGCATCCGGTTCGCTTTTCGCAGTGCAAAATACTTATTCATCTGGCTCCTCCTTAAAAATTTTTTCCACCAGCTGGCATAGCTGGCTCCAATCTTGTCGGAATTCAAGAAGCGCCTGCCGCCCTTCTTCCGTTACAACGTAGTATTTCCGGCTCGGTCCCTTGGGGGAGGGTCTGCGTTCCACCGTGACCTTTCCCTGCTGTTCCAGCCGCAGTAGCAGCGGATAGAGTGTACTTTCACTCAAGTCAGAAAACCCGACCTGTTTTAGATGCATCACGATCTCATAGCCATAGGTCGGCTCTCTGCTAATGAATTTCAGAACACAGAATTCCAAAACGCCCTTGAGCAATTGTGTGTTGTTTTCCACTGGATACCTCCTTTTATCTATTATGTAATACATAGTAGCTTATCTATATTGTATTGCGTAGTAGTATTTTTGTCAAGTCCTGTCCTGTTATCATTTCGACCAAAATCCGCTCCATATTTTTGTGCAACAAAAAAGCCCTGAGACTTTCATCTCAGAGCTTTCTGTTCAAGTCGGCGACTACCTATTTTCACAAGCCGTT
>OGLZ01000476.1_pt1 | contig 32044 bp, 30 predicted proteins | sample 1572991 | NCBI WGS metagenome assembly OGLZ01 (sample SAMEA2581893, study PRJEB24529) | metagenome | biome: Human gut stool | place: China | collected 2011 | reverse complement strand
GATGCGTGATCTGATCCTTCAACTCAGCAAAAGTTCGATTTATTCAACAAAGCCCCATAGAACAAAATGCTCAGGCAAAAATTCAATTTTGGAATGCAGTTCGCAAAATGATACCCGGAACGGGGACGATTACAAACGGCACCGCGTCAAGAAGTTTGCTTTTGAAGGGTAAAAAAGAAGAAACTAGAGCACCGTCTCGCTTGTTTATGCTGCTTTTACCGTTCATCCCTTGAATGACTGGTGCCAATCAGGAGTAACAGAGCGATATGGTGACAACCAGTGTAGCGTAATCAATTAGTTATTGATTACGTTGTCGGTGGTAACTCTTATTATGGATAATATGTTAAACGGGTAAAACAATGTCCTGGCTTAATTCCCTCTTAGTGGCGCTTACGTCTGTGGAACCTCATTGGGTTCCCGTCACCGTTATCGTCCTTGTTAGCTTTGCCGTCATCTGCTTTATTTTCTTTTATTTATCAAGAGCCATCAAAATTGTTAATGGCCTAAAAAAATATACAAAATCAATCAGCAGCGTTGAAAACAGTGCACCAGAGGCCCAGCTTGAGCATCTTAAGAGCCTGTTTCAGCGGCCTGAGCTCAGGCATGCGTGGAATGAGTTCAAAGAATCGTTACACCCGCAGCGCGAACTGGAGAACGGGGAAGAGAAAATCGTCCGCATTAGAGCTACTGCACCAAGTGCCAGCTTTTTCTCGGAGCAACAACTGGTCGATATTCCGCTGAATACCGAATTCTTCAAACACTTACCTGGAATCCTGACCGGTGTAGGGATTATTGGTACCTTCTATGGCCTGATGATTGGTCTCAATCACTTCGATCCCAGCACACCAGAGCAGGTCTCCAGCAGCGTCAATAATCTGTTGCACGATGTGTTGTACGCCTTCCTAGGTTCGGCATTTGCTATTTTCGCCTCCATTATTGTCACCTGGCTGGAAAAGCTATCCATCGCCAAGTGCTACAAATATCTGGAAAAATTCACAGCTGCCCTGGACTCCCTTTATGACAGTGGTGTTGGTGAGGAGTACCTTGCCTCGCTGGTGAAATCCAGTAATGAAAGCGCGACTCAGGCTCGCCATCTGAAAGAGAGTCTGGTCACCGATTTACGCGATATGTTGCTGCAACTGGCAGATAACCAGAAAGTAGAAAACGAACGGTTAGCAGCCACGCTTAGCACTACCTATCGTGAATCAGGGCAACAATTTGCCGAGCAAGTCAGTGGCGCGATTGAAAACAGCCTGAAGTCGCCGCTAGATAAAATTGCCGGTGCAGTGCAGACCGCCAGCGGCGATCAAAGCGGCATGGTACAAAACATGCTGCAGGATGTGCTGACTGCGTTTATGGCGAAACTCGACACCACCTTTGGTCAGCAGTTTACAAACCTCAACGACATGATGGGGCAAACCATTGGCGTGATTCAGACAATGCAAACTGGATTTGCTGCGTTGTTACAGGACATGCGTCAGGTGAGTGATGATTCCCGCCAGGGTAGCGCGCAGCTCATTGAGCAACTGTTGTCAGAGATGAAGTCTGGCCAGCAAGCTATGCAGGCTGGTATGAATGACATGCTCACTAGTCTTCAGGCATCGGTGGCTAAAATTGGCGCCGAAGGTGAGGGGGCCGGAGAGCGTATGGCTCGCCAACTGGAAAAAATGTTCGCCGATAGTGAGGCACGAGAAAAGGCGCAGGCAGAGCATATGGCTGCCTTTATCGAAGCCATCCAGAGCTCGGTGCAGCAGGGACAAAGTGCCACAATGGAAAAAATGGCAACTTCTGTCGAGGCGCTGGGTGAGCAATTAGGGAGCCTCTTTGGGCAGATCGATAAGGGGCAGCAACAGATTTCAGCAAATCAGCAAGCGAATCAGCAGTCCCTGCATGAACAAACTCAGCGAGTGATGAGTGAGGCAGACGATCAGATTAAACAACTGATTGAAACAGTTGCCAGTCAACACCAGGGCACCACTGAAACCCTTCGCCTGCTTGCCGAACAAACCAACCGACAGATTCAGGATATGCAAAACGGCGCGGATAAAATGCGTCAGGCTGCCGAACGCTTTGAACATGCAGGTGAGCGGGTGTCGGAAGCAAACCACCTCACCGCTGATGTGCTGAATAAAGCGCAATCAGCAGGTTCATCTCTCTCTCTTGCCACCAGCGAACTCGCGTCTGTTGTTGCTGATTATCGTAACAATCGGGAAGCTGTTAGCAAATCTATTGCCATGCTGGAGTTGCTCGCCGCAAATACGCAGTCTGAACAAACCACGCGCAGTCAATTTATCGCCGATCTTAAGCAGCACGGTGAGCATTTGCAGAGTTATAACAGGGAGGCTCAGACCTTTATGGAAAATGTCAGTGACGTGCTCGGGAAAGGATTTGAAGACTTCTCTGAAGGTGTTTCACGCAGCCTGGATAAAACGCTGGGCAAACTGGACGTCGAAATGGCGAAAGCCTCTAATCTACTCGCCAGTTCTGTCGAACAGCTCGGAGAAAGCGTCAGCGAGCTTGACGATGTCCTGTCACGCGTGCGTGCGTGAGGGGTGACAGCTGATGTTTGGAAACGCATTTGGCGTTAAAAAACGCCGTAGCGATGAGGCGGAGAAACCATTCTGGATCTCTTATGCCGATCTGATGACGGCTATGATGGTGTTATTTCTGGTTGTCATGGTTGCGTCGTTGAGTTCCGTGACACAGCGTATTCAACGTGCGGAGCAAGGTGAAAAAACAAGGGGGCAGGATATATCCAGATTGTGTGAGCGTCTGGAACTGCATGCCCGCAACGTGAACAAAACTATCGTTGTGGATTGCCATGATAACCGCATCAGCTTTGGTGAGGCCGGACGCTTCGATCACAACCGTTTTTTCCTGAACACTGAGGGGCAAAAAGCACTGCAGGATGTTGTTCCGCTTGTGTTGGATGCAGCCGACAGTGAAGAGGGTAAGAAGTGGTTCAAGCAAATCGTTATTGAAGGGTTTACCGACACTGATGGCTCATATCTGTACAACCTACATCTCTCCCTACAACGCTCTGAATGGGTCATGTGTAGCCTGCTCGATAGCCGCAGCCCACTGCAAAAAAGTATTTCCGCAGAACAACAGATCCAAATCCGTAAACTTTTCCTTGCAGGGGGAGTCTCCTTCAATAATGCCAAGGAAAGCAAGGAAGCCAGCCGTCGCGTTGAGTTACGTATGCAGTTCTTCGGGCTCAAAGATAAACGAGATAAGGCTGATGAGGTGGATTTCCCCCCTGTGGTTAATAAAGAAGTTTGCCAGCTGGTAATGCCCCAATGACGCCCGCACTGAATTCTCTTTCTCAACGCATTGCTGTGAAGCTCTCTTCCATTCAACGGGATGACGATTATCTGCGTAATGATTTCCATACGTTAACATCCGCGGCCCTGGATATGGAAAGACGGTTTGATAAAGCAGAAAGAATTCCTTCGCCGCCACAAGAAATGCGGCTGGAGGCTCTGCGTCGCCTCCGCCTTGCGGAAGAACTCACTGAGAGAGAATGGCGGATGGTATTTTATAGTCTTGCCGATAACGATCCGTTATATCCTGACCGGCCAATCTTGCTGGAGGATGATATATTTTTCCCTGAGGTCGACAACGCTATCAAGACGCGGCTTGAATCTAAGGAGTTGAAACGCAAGGATTGGACTGCACTTTGTTCAAGTTATTTTGCTTATCAGCATGAGTCTCCCGAGAAAAATCCACACTGGTGCATACTACGTGGACATATTGCCCAAGGTTACTTCGTGGTGAAAGCCGCTATACGACGCGAAAAATCATGGATGAAGACAATTGAGCTTTATCACGACATTTTTACCCCGCAAGCTGGAGGCGTTATTTCCAGGCAGTTACTTGCGGGTGAAAACAATTCGCTCTCGTCATTAGATAAAATCGCGCAAATCCCCGATAGCAGCTGGCTATGGAAGCGGATCTTCGCGGTGCTTTTAGCGCAACTGGACACACTTGACGATCCTCAGTTTCTGGAAAAAATTAGCTGGCTGTTAGGTCTGGCTTCACAGTGGGTTCGCTTTCGTGATGACATCATGACGGAGACTCTGACCCGCTATTACTACTCTGTCTATCGCGATCAAGAACATTCAGCGTTGAAGCAAGCTGCGCTGGAATTCTGGGATAACCCCCAGTTGAAAAGCCAGCAGAATAAATGGCATCAATATGTCTCCGAGCCGGTTGCTGCAATGGTCCGGGGATGGTTAGCAAAACAGGACCTGACACATTTCTTCGAGCTGTTGCGCGGTAATGGCGATGTCGATCAGGCACGATTGCACTATTGGTTGCGTTTCGCCAATCAAATGGGATTCACTCGTATCGTCATGGGACCTGATGCCTGGCAAGACCGTGGAAGTGACTTTGTGAAATTCCGCGAAGAAAATAAGGGGCGATTGAGCTATTTACGAGGCGGACGTAGCTTTGATAACGCCATGATTATGCAAATCAACGATTATCTATTCGTCGAATTTTCCGGGACAGGAAATGCGATGTACGCCTATCGAATAGGCCACGCGCCATTTAACCCTGAATCACGTACGATTGATATCAACATTCATCTAAAAGATCAGGGGCGCTGCGCGCTCAGGTTGCCCCATGCACCTCGTGCTGAGGGGTATAACAAAGTCCGGATAACCGGCTGGATGCTGAAATACGACGATGAGCTACGCAAGTTGGGCGTTCGGTGGATGGCGGAAGAACCCGTCAAGTTTGTCGATAAAAAAGCCTCCTCTCCCGCTTCTTTGTCTGGCATCAAAATCATTAATCCTCTGCGTGATACGGCAATTCAAAGCCTGGTTGAAGGTGCTTCATGTGTCGTCAGCGATAATCGACAAAAAGGTGGCGTACTGTCTGTACTGCTCAATACGCCTGACGACACCATAGAAAGAGAGTTGTTACGACTAGGCTTTACGCCTGTGGCAAAAGAACCGCATCGTTACTGGATCAAATAATGCTGAAACGCCTCTTAAGTAAACTGACGGGAAATCGTCAGCAGATAGAGCATAATCTTAAGAATCAGTATCAGGTTGAGGAAAACGGACTCAGTTTTCCGCTATCGCTGGTTGATGATTCGCAGCTTTGGGCACTGGCATCCTGGCTTGAGCAACTGGCTGAAGAAGACTATCTGATATCACTAACAGACCGGTGGTTATTGAGTTGGGATGCCTTGTACAGTCTTCTGGATGATGACGAACATGCCAGCAGCCTGCCTCTTATCGGTGTACCAGAGATACTTCCTTTACGCGCAAGCCTGAGTTCACGTGGTGCATTAAGTGACAGTGATTTTCGCATCTGGATTGCAGAATGGGCCACACTTCCTGAACGTCACCCTATCCGTTTCAGCCGTACTGGTGCCATTTTTACTTTTGAGAATCAGCAATATCTGTTATCCAGGGAAAACTGGGTACTCATACAGGCAACAGAACGACTTAGTGCACAGCAAAGCCAGGTTCCCGGCGAAACCACTAACCAACTTGGATGGGCTGCTATCCGCAAATGTGCGAAACAAGCCTCCGCAAAATTTGATGATTATTTAGAAAAAACGCATGTCGTCAAACCGACGTCATTGTCATTACGTTTGCGTAAAGCAACGGTTGCTGACACTGCGGTTATCGAAATTGAACCCCATTTTGAGGAGCAGCCTGCTAACTGGCTGGGTAGTTTTGACAAGAATTCACAGGTTCATGATAGCTATCGCATCCCAGGAGAGAACGGCGAACTTAGCCATGTCATCATTACTCCTGAAGTGAAAGAAGTCCTGAATTCCATACACTCAATCCCTGGCCGTCGAGTGGCGGGAAGTGAAGCGCTTTCGTTTGTTCGTAACCCCTATTCATTTTTAGGTGAAGATGCTGCCGATGTTCTGGCCCCCGAAGAACATGAACAGGCGTTGTTTGATGCCAGGATTTTCTTTCATCATTTCAGGTTGATACCCCAACAGAGCGATGAGAATAAGATAATCGAAGTTACGCTGGTACTTGAACCTATTTCACCTGTTCCCCAGCCAGAGGTCACTTTTGTGTTCTCAGCTCCCTGGGAGCTTGAAAAATTTATACAGCAACTCGGTATTAGCGTTGCAGCGCAGATGCCTGCTGGATCCTGGCAAGGTTACGAGCTGGAGTTAAGCCAGTTCACTGAACAACAGTGGTACGATTGCCAGGACCTATTTACACGCTGGCAGCAAGAAATTGAAGGAGAAGAATTTAGCGATGTGCTGGATATTGCGAAGTATGGCGATCGGGTGATTGGTATTGGTGAATTTGAAAAAATTTCCTCGCCCTGGCTGACCAAGGCACAAAGTGAAAACTGGCTTCCAGATGACATCGATTTCTCAGTATTTTCGGGCGAAGTACTGACTGGTTGGCAACCCGAAAATCTTCACCACTTAGGTGAATTGCAGGAGAGAATTACTCAGGCAGAAGCTGCTGGTGAAACGCATATCGCCGCACCATGGAATGATAGCCAATTACCGCTGGATACAGCCAAAACCTTCATTAAAAACTGGGCAAAACAGCAGAGCACTGAAAATGGATCTCAAGACAACGTTGCTGATAAAGCTGTCCGGGCTGTGCTCAAAATTGAGCAGAATATTGAAGAAGCTGCCTACATCAAACAGCGCCGTGATTCACTCCTCAGTGCGCGCAACGCAGAACCTGAAATTCCCCTGAGTCTTAAAGAGAATATCCGACTCAAAGATCATCAACGCGAAGGTGTGGCCTGGCTACAGCAACTCTTCCTTCGTTCACCAGAGGAAACCGCTGGCTGTCTGCTTGCTGATGATATGGGCTTGGGGAAAACGCTGCAAATTCTGATTTTCCTGGTATGGTTTATTGAAAAGTTTCCACAGGAACCGCCAAGTCTGATTGTTGCCCCTGTCTCTCTTTTAGATAACTGGGAACGTGAGCTGGATAATTTCTTCTACACCGCGGGTATTCCTGTGTTGAAATTGTACGGTGAGACCATCAAAGTGGTGAAATACCCCAAACAGGCTATACCCGCTCATCTGCAGTCTCAGGGGATTAAAAACCTGCTTAAACCTGGCTGGCAAGGTGAGGCGAAAATCATACTGACGACTTACGAAACGCTTCGCGATCAAGAATTTTCTCTGGCACGCCAACCGTGGTCCATTATGGTATGCGACGAGGCTCAAAAAATAAAAAATCCAGCTGCGTTAATCACTCATGCTGCCAACGCAATACAAGCCCGGTTTAAAGTGGCGTGCACCGGTACACCTGTCGAGAATACACTTGTAGACCTGTGGAGTTTATTTGATTTTGCGCAGCCAGGGTTGTTAGGGGCGCTGAATGAATTTGGTAAACACTATGTTCGCCCTATCGAAAATGAGGCAGGCCGCGATACGGAACGACTGGAACGCTTACGAGCACTGATTGAGCCCCAGACATTACGCCGAACTAAAGAAGAGGTTGCGCGTGATTTACCACAGAAAATTGAAGTGGAAAGTTGCAAGCAGTTGATGTTGTCTGGAGTGCAAAAACAGCTCTACCTTTCGTCTGTTGCAAACTGGCAACAGCAACAGGCGCTGAGCGAAGGCATGCAGCAGGCTGGAACAGGTATGCTGGGGTTGCTACACCGATTGAAGCTTATTTGCGCACACCCTGCAGTTGTCAATCCAGAGCCGCGTTTTCGTGATAACTCACCCAAGCTTAACTGGTTGCTGAAAATACTCGCAGAAATAAAAAGCACTACGAAAGATAAAGTCATTATTTTTACTGAGCTTCGAGACTTACAGCGTGAACTTCAGCATGCGATCCATCAAAAGTTTGGTATCCGCCCTGTCATTATTAACGGTGATACCAGCACTAAAAGTAATAGTCAGAATAGCCGCCAGAGGCTGATCGATGATTTCCAGGTTCATCCTGGATTTGGGGTGATTATTCTCTCTACGGTTGCAGTCGGTTTCGGTGTTAACGTACAGAAAGCCAATCATGTTATTCATTTCACTCGTTGCTGGAACCCAGCCAAAGAAGATCAAGCAACAGATCGGGCGTACCGGATTGGGCAAATTAAAGATGTGTATGTTTATTATCCGACGGTGAGGGATCCCGAAATCACCACATTTGAAGAAACTCTGGATGACCTTCTGCTGCGGCGGCGTTCATTAGCAAGAGATATGCTGTGTGCAACTCCTGACTTGAGTGGCGCTGATTTTGAGGACATTTTGAAAGGGGCGTTGGACTGACCCCGCCCCGGTAGACGATCCTGCCCTAGAATTGGCCTGGCGGCAGAGATGGAGTAGACCGCTGAATGTCAACGGTCGTGTAGAATACTGGTATCTCTGCGTGACAATCATGCGTCACGTGAGCCCAGCAGTGCCTGTAAGGCATGCTCCAGTTGCCGTGCATTATCTTCTACCGTGAGCCATTCTGGCGGTAGTTCATGGCGCTGGTCAGCGGTGGACTGAGGTGGTGTTCCCATACAAGCCTGTGGGTCACTTTCTTTAAGCGCAACAACAGCGGATTGACGGGCTAGTACCATGCAGCTATCCGACAACCACTGGCAATACGTCATCACGACAGTTGGTGGTGGAGTATGGGTGTGTGACATGGCCCGGCTGAGACTTTCCGCTAATAAAAGGGAAGTCGCGTATACCCGGATTGCATGGCGGTCGTAACGCTGTGTGACGGTGGCAAGCCGCCCGGCGTTTAGCCGACCCCGTAGTGACCAGCGTTTACTGACCTGTGCTTCAGCTACAGCGGCGCGAAGAGCGGCCAGAGCGGCCTGAGCCTCTGAAAGCTGACTCAAAGCGGCCTCTGCTCCCTTACTGCTTTGCACCTCACAGGCTCGTAGCATTCGATCCAGTCCATTACCAATCTGACGCAGGAAGTCGGAGGTTGAGCGCCCAATGTCGCTGAATGGATTAGACGTAAAGAGCACCTGGCTGAATAATAATCCGACAGAGGCTCCCAGCAGAACGTCCACTAAACGTGTACCGCCCGCGCTTTCAGGCCCCATGGCAAGAACCAGAGCCACCGATACTCCAGCCTGGATGGGGACCACCGGAGCCGGGCCGATGGCGGCGCCCAACAAAATAGCGAAGAACATACCAATGCTCATCCGCACCAGTGGATGAGTATCGGGGAGCTGCCACATCAACTCCCCCATCACGATACCGAACGTACAGCCAATAACCAGATTTCTGGCCTGTTTCAGGTGACTGGGTACACCCGGAGCAAGACATACCACGGCGCTGACGATGGCAAACGTAGGATGCTCATGTCCTAACAGCCATACCGCCAGTAACCATGCCAGCAGGCAGGCCAGTGCCGTAGCAAGCGCATCGCGCGCTGCCAGCCTCGCACGTGAAGGAAATCCAGTGGTGATTTGGCGCCAGGCCAGGCGTAGACGAACTAACCAATGCAACAGGAAACTCCTCAGCGATGATGCGCATGATGATTCACGGTTCTGGACGACCCGAACAGATGCCCGAAATAGTAGATCACATTGCGGGAAAAGGGGGCAGGATTATGCGTTCTGATGCTTCTCTGAGCATTGATATACCGCCGCCAGGCACTGACTACCAACATAAAATAAGATTATTTCAAATAAAATCATATTATTAACATAGATTGTCTACTAAGCAGCCTGTACCTTAATCTACAGTTCAAAAAAGGATATCGGGTGGTGCATGACTCTGCATGGAAGGTTTGTCATCAACGATGCGCATGACTCGCCGTTATCATTTGCTGGGGCCGGAACATTTTTAGCGTTTTCTGGCGATGGTATTTATCGCAATCGAGGGGCTTGTGACATGAAGCCGACCGCAGGCCCGGTTCCGGCGGGTAAATACTGGATTGTTAATCGTCCTGAAGGTGGACTCCGATCGCACGTTAATGCCGGTGTTCGGGATCGTTACAACCAGGTCATGAATGGTGCGACGTTCAGGCACAGGCGGGATGATTGGGGAATCGACGATGACACATGGAATGAGGGGGTTAAACGCGGTAACTTCCGTTTGCATCCTGGCGCGATATCAAAAGGGGATATCACTCTGCTACATGCTTCAGATTTTGCCATGTTGCACAATGCGTTACTAAAAACACCGCAGGTGGATGTTCCTTGTATGAGTAAACTCAAGGCATACGGCACAATTGAGGTGATCGCCAATGGCAAAACATGCCCTTAGCTTGTTGCTTAAAATAATGCTGTTTTATGTGGTTATGCTGATCGTCGCTAAGGCCATTCCTTCCGACGGCTTCGTCAGTTCAATCTCGGTGATTGAGCACTTTGGTTAGTGCCGGAATATTAGACGTCAACTAGTTTTGCCGACTGGCGCCAACTATGCTGGCCGCATCCTTTAGTGCGGCGTTAAGCCGCGCTGGTTACTGCCTTTGCCGTCTTTTTCCTGTAACTTTCTCCCTTCAGTTCGAACATATATCCGTGATGGATCAACCGGTCTGCAGCGGCCACCGCCATCGTCTCATCCACGAAGATGCTGCCCCACGTGCTGAACGGATGGTTACTGGTGATCACCAGGCTCCCGCGTTCGTACCGATGCGCGATTAACTCGAACAGCACGCCCGTTTCAGCGTTGTCGCGTTTGACATAACCAAGGTCATCCACCACTATCACCCGGTAGCGATCCAGTTTCAGTAACAGCTCATTCAGTTTCAGCTGCGCTCTGGCTTTGCGCAGCTCCTGCAGCAGTTCTCCGGCGCTGTAAAACCGGGCCCGGTAGCCCTGGGCTACAACACCATCCACGATCGCTGCCGCCAGATGGCTTTTTCCCAGCCCGCTGGCGCCGAACAGCAAGACGTTTTCACCCGCATCAAGGCTTTGTTGAATAAATAAGATTTCGTGCGAACGACTCTGTAGCTGGCTGGATTTTCAGGCAATACGCACGCTTTCTGGCATCCCGGCCTTTGTCATCCTGTTGTTCAACGCACGCACCATGGCCATAGCTTCCGCTACCTGACCATCGTAGTCACGCAGCGTCAGTGAACCCCCGAACAGCTGTTTTACCCGGTACATCGCCGTTTCCGCTATCGAGCGACGGTTGTAATCTGTTGTCCATTTCCACCGCGCATTACTCCCGGTCATTCGCTGATTAGCCACTGCACGGTTGCGGTCTGCGTACTCACCGGGCCAGTAACCTGCTCCTTTTCGGGGAGGAATAAGCGCGCTGATTTTTTTGCGGCGCAGTTCATCGTGACAGAGCCGGGTATCGTAAGCCCCGTCTGCCGCGGCTGCCCTGATTTTTCCGTGAGTCTGCCGGATAAGGGGTCTGAGGTCCAACCATGCGAAAAACCACGTTAAGAAAGCAACCTTCTGAAAAGGCGACGTTTATCAGTTTTTTTTCCGGCCATAAAGGGGGCGGAAATTATTCCCTGCACGGGTATTCGCAAGGATTTCGGTAGTGCTCTGGCTCTGCCCCCCATAACCTGGCGGACAGAGCATGATTGGGAAAGCGGTACCCTCACGGCAGAAACGATTGACGCAGGCTATATTTCTATTATTCTGGAAATATAGATAAAGGAGGTATTATGGATTTAAACACTGCTGCAAACGCACTTCGAGAACTGGGCCACCCGACACGTCTCAGCATATACCGGGAGCTGGTCAGGGCGGGTCATGAAGGCCTGCCGGTTGGCGAACTGCAGAAGCACCTTGAGATTCCTGCCTCCACGCTCAGCCATCATCTTTCAGCGCTGATATCCGCTGGACTCATAAGCCAGGAACGGCAGAGTCGTACCCTGTTCTGCAGGCCCTGCTATGCGCAGCTTGAGCAATTGATGGCCTTTCTGACAGAAGAATGCTGCGCAGGCGGCAGCTGCAGTCTGTCACCCGCAAAGACTCCCGAAGAGACCCCATTGTGAACAACCTGACTGATGCCCTGAAAAATATCGATCCGGCCCTCCTGGACGCGCCGCTGACGGAAGATAAGCTGAAGGCCAGAGAGATAACGCATCCGCCCCGCATCCTGATGCTCTACGGCTCGCTGCGGGCGCGCTCTTACAGCCGGCTGACAACGGAAGAAGGTGCCCGGCTGCTGACGGCCATGGGCGCGGAGGTGAAAATTTTCAACCCGTCCGGCCTGCCACTGCCCGATGATGCGCCGGAGACGCACCCGAAAGTGGCTGAGCTGCGGGAGCTGGTTCTCTGGTCGGAAGGCATGGTCTGGTGCTCTCCGGAGCGTCACGGGGCCATGACCGGCATCATGAAGGCCCAGATTGACTGGATACCGCTGACGTCAGGCGCGGTCCGCCCGTCACAGGGAAAAACCCTGGCCGTCATGCAGGTCAGCGGCGGCTCACAGTCGTTCAACGCTGTAAATCAGATGCGTATTCTTGGACGCTGGATGCGGATGATCACCATCCCGAATCAGTCATCCGTGGCAAAAGCCTGGGCCGAGTTTGATGAGGATGGCCGCATGAAGCCTTCTTCGTATTATGACCGCATAGTGGACGTCATGGAGGAACTGATGAAGTTCACCCTGCTGACGCGCGGTCGCAGTGATTATCTCACCGACCGCTACAGCGAAAGGAAAGAGAGTGCCGCGCAGCTTTCTGAGCGGGTCAACCAGCGCAGCATATAAAAAAGCCGGCAGATGCCGGCTTTTTCCACACTGTTATGCCCGCAGCCTGGTAAAAAATCAGTGGCTGACGCGGTTCCCGTGCTCATCAATGACGGCTTCGCCGTCCTCTTTGGTAAACGCGCCCTGCTGCGGGTCCGGCAGTATGTCCAGAACCACTTCGGAGGGACGGCACAGCTTCGTGCCGAGCGGTGTCACTACCACCGGGCGATTAATGAGGATCGGATGAGCCAGCATGGCATCGAGCAGTTCGTCATTGCTGAAGCGGTCTTCTGCCAGGCCGAGCTGTTCGTACGGTTCGGTATTTTTGCGCAGCAGGTCGCGCACGCCGATGCCCATATCCGCAATCAGCTTCTTCAGCTCATCGCGTGACGGCGGCGTTTCCAGATACAGAATAACCGTGGGTTCGGCGCCGCTGTTACGGATAAGCGCCAGGGTATTGCGGGATGTCCCGCAGGCCGGGTTGTGGTAAATGGTAATGTCAGTCATAAGCGGTACTCCGTAAAGGGGCTGCACGGGCGCAGCCCCGGGGTTAAAGTTAAACAGACAGGCGCAGGGCCAGCGCGGCCAGCGTGACAAAAAGCACCGGCAGGGTCATCACGATGCCCACGCGGAAGTAATAGCCCCAGCTGATGGTGATGTTTTTCTGTGCCAGCACGTGCAGCCACAGCAGGGTTGCGAGGCTGCCGATAGGGGTTATTTTCGGGCCGAGGTCACAGCCGATGACGTTGGCGTAAATCATCGCCTGCTTCACCACGCCCTGTGCGCTACTACCGTCAATCGACAACGCGCCAACCAGCACGGTGGGCATGTTGTTCATGACGGACGAGAGTGCCGCCGTCAGGAAGCCGGTGCCGAGCGTTGCGCCCCATACGCCGTGCTCTGCAAACCGGTTCAGGGCGGCGGAAAGGTAATCAGTCAGTCCGGCGTTACGCAGTCCGTATACCACCAGATACATGCCCAGCGAAAAGATAACGATCTGCCAGGGCGCGCCTTTCAGCACCCTGCCGGCGTCAATCACGTGTCCTTTGCGGGCAACCAGCCAGAGAATAAACGCCGCCACCGCCGCCACCAGGCTGACCGGCACGCCGAGCGGCTCCAGAGCAAAAAAGCCAACCAGCAGAAGAACCAAAACCACCCAGCCAGCCTTAAAGGTTCGTGCATCCCGGATGGCTTCCCGCGGTGCCTTCAGCTTCGCCAGGTCATAGGTGACCGGGATGTCCCTGCGGAAAAAGAGATGAAGCATCACCAGCGTGGCCGCAATGGAGGCAATGTTCACCGGCACCATGACGGATGCGTACTCGCTGAAGCCCAGCGTAAAGAAGTCAGCCGTTACGATGTTCACCAGGTTCGATACGATGAGCGGCAGGCTGGAGGTGTCAGCGATAAAGCCCGCTGCCATCACAAACGCCAGCGTGGAGCCGGGAGTGAATCCCAGCGCCAGCAGCATGGCAATAACGATCGGCGTCAGAATTAGCGCGGCTCCGTCATTGGCAAACAGCGCCGCCACTGCGGCACCCAGCAGAACGATATACGTGAACAGCAGCCGGCCCCTGCCGCCTCCCCAGCGGGAAACGTGCAGCGCGGCCCACTCAAAAAAGCCGGACTCATCGAGCAGCAGGCTGATAATGATGACCGCAATGAACGTGCCCGTGGCGTTCCAGACAATCTGCCAGACCACCGGAATATCACCGATGTGCACCACGCCGGTCAGCAGCGCCAGCGCCGCACCGATGACGGCACTCCAGCCAATGCTCAGCCCCTTCGGCTGCCAGATGACCAGTACCAGCGTCAGGATGAAAATCGCACCTGCCAGAAACATACCCGCTCCTATTGAATACAAATGCCTGTTAAACCGGACTGATAAATTTTCGATGCGTAATATATTCGATAATCCAGATATATACCGGTAAATTTTTAAATGCAGACAGGCTTGCCGTTGGTGGTGGCGTTATCGCGTTCAGCCTGCCGGCTGAGCTGGCGGATATCATCCCGCTGGCAGAGATAAGCCTGTTCGATAACCGCCGCTGCCCACGCCGGCATATGAGGCGACAGACGATAGTGGATCCATTTTCCGTCCCGCCGGTCGGTAAGCAGCCCGTTTTCTCTCAGCAGAGCCAGATGCCGTGAGATTTTGGGCTGAGTTTCTTTCAGCACGGACGTAAGTTCACAGACGCAGAGCTCCCCTTTTTCGCGTAGCAGCAGCACGAGGCTGAGTCGGGTTTCGTCGGAAAGGCTTTTAAAAAGCTGCAGGGGGGACACGGGTGGCATGGTGACTCCTTATTGTGACTGACCTGAGTGTACCTGTGAAACTTTCTCCGTCAAATTTATATTCACTTAATCATATGTATGTGCGAACGCCGGACGAGCCTGAGCATGCAGAAGGACTTTCCGTCCGGATGCGCCTGACCGGCATTCCATGAACAGCGTTTTTGCCCTGCGCGTTGACCCCGTTAACAATTCGTGTAGAGTAAAAAGCGCTTTTTGCCGTGGTTCATCTGCCCGGCGGGCATTTGTGGCCGGTACTGAACGTCTGTTCATCCGGTCTTTCTGATTACCCGCGCTGCTCTGTCAGCCGTGAAGGAGTGATAAACACCACCATGCGTCTTACGCCACCCTGAGTCGTACCCCTCCTCTGTCGCACTGAATAAACTTCGGCGCGCACTCAAAAACATCCCGTCTGCGGATGTGCTTTTTCGTACGTAAAATTTTTGCCCTCACGGGCTGACCGTAATCAAAAACTGAGAAATGACTATGCTGCTGTCCTCGACGCGTAAGGACTGGCTGGGTAACGTCCGTGGTGACGTCCTTGCCGGTATTGTGGTCGCGCTCGCGCTTATTCCCGAAGCGATCGCCTTTTCCATCATCGCCGGAGTCGACCCGCAGGTCGGGCTCTACTCTGCGTTCTGTATTCCCCTGGTTATGGCCTTCCTCGGCGGCCGTCCGGCAATGATATCGTCCGCCACCGGTGCGATGGCGCTGCTGCTGATCACGCTTGTAAAAGACCACGGCCTGCAGTATCTGCTGGCGGCCTCGGCGCTGACCGGCGTACTGCAGCTGGCGGCCGGCTACCTGAAGCTGGGCAGCCTGATGCGCTACGTCTCCCGCTCGGTGGTCACCGGTTTCGTGAACGCGCTGGCCATCCTGATATTTATGGCGCAGCTGCCGGAGCTGACCAACGTCACCTGGCACGTTTATGCCCTGACCGCTGCGGGCCTGGGCATCATTTATCTCTTCCCGTATCTGAACAAAACCATTCCCTCGCCGCTGGTCTGCATCATCGTGCTGACCGCCATTTCCATGTGGCTGCACCTGGACGTGCGCACCGTGGGTGACATGGGCAAACTGCCGGACAGCCTGCCGGTGTTTCTGATCCCGGATATCCCGCTTAACCTCGACACGCTGATGATTATTCTGCCGTACTCGGCAGGACTTGCCGTGGTGGGGCTGCTGGAGTCGATGATGACCGCCACCATCGTGGACGACATGACCGACACGCCGAGCGATAAAAACCGCGAGTGCAAGGCGCAGGGCGTGGCCAACATCTGCACCTCCTTTATCGGCGGCATGGCGGGCTGCGCGATGATTGGCCAGTCGGTGATCAACGTCAAATCGGGCGGGCGCGGGCGGCTTTCCACGCTCACCGCCGGCGTGGTGCTGCTGCTGATGGTGGTGTTCCTGCGCGACTGGGTGTCCCGGATACCCATGGCGGCTCTGGTGGCGGTGATGATCATGGTCTCCATCGGCACCTTCTCCTGGCGCTCCATCAGCAACCTGCGCAGCCATCCGCTGTCAACCAGCGTGGTGATGCTGGCCACCGTGGTGGTGGTGGTGGCGACCGATAACCTGGCGTTTGGCGTGCTCACCGGCGTGCTGATTGCCTCGCTGAACTTCGCCACCAAGGTCGCCCGCTTTATGGCGGTCTCCTCTGAGCTGAAGGACGACACCCGCACCTATACCGTAGCCGGCCAGGTATTCTTTGCCTCATCCGATCGCTTTATGAGCCACTTCGACTTCCGTGAAGCGGTGGAGCGCGTGGTGATTGACGTAACGCACGCCCACTTCTGGGATATCACCTCCGTGAGCGCGCTGGACCGGGTGGTTATCAAGTTCCGTCGCGAAGGCACGGAAGTGGAGATCAAGGGTATGAATGACGCGACCCGCACCCTCGTTGACCGCTTCGGAGTGCATGACAAGCCTGAAGAAGTGGAAAAGCTGATGGGTGGCCATTAATTTACTGGAGAAAGCATCATGAATAACACCGTTATTGCCTGCGTTGACGGCTCGCCGTCAACCCGGCCGGTCTGTGAGTATGCTGCCTGGGCAGCCGGTAAACTTGGCGCGCCGCTGGCGCTGCTGCACGTGCTCGAAAAGAGTGAGACTCCCGCCGTGTCTGACCTGACCGGGAGCATTGGTATTGACAGCCGGGAGCAGCTGACCGAAGCGCTGGTCCGCGTCGAGGGTGAGCGCAGCCGGCTGCTGATGGCGCAGGGCAAGGCCGTGCTGGCCGGCTGTGCGGAGCTCCTGAAGCAGACCGGACAGCCGGACGCACAGCTGCTGCAAAAGCACGGCGCACTGGACGAAATCCTGGCGGAGCTGGGCGAAGTCCGGCTGATGGTGCTGGGGCGCCGCGGGACGCAGAATCAGGTAGGCAGCCATCTGGAAAGCGTCATTCGCCTGCAGAAAAACCCGGTGCTGATTGTGCCGGAGACGTTTACGCCGCCGGCGCGGGTGATGTTTGCGTACGACGGCAGCAGTGAGAGCCGTAAAAACCTGACGCGCCTGACGGTCAGCCCGCTGCTGCACGGCCTGAGCTGTCATATCGTGATGGTCAACGGTGACATGTCAGCCCTGCAGGATGCGCAGGCTGTTCTTCAGGAAGCCGGTATCACGACCGAGACACGCCTGCTGGAAGACGAGTCCGTAACCGGGGCGCTGTGCCGCTACGCGGACGCCCATGATATCGACCTCACGGTAATGGGGGCCTGCGGGCACTCCCGGTTACGGCGATTCTTTATTGGCAGCCACACCACGGAAATGCTGTCTGAAAGCCGTCAGCCCCTGCTGATGCTGCGATGAAACAGGCGGGCCTGATATCAGGCCCGCCTTCACAGGGGAAAGAGGATGACGGGTATGAAGGTAAAGGCGCGTTATTGCGGCGCATCCGTCCTGATACCGGTGGCCAGCAGGCTGGCGCCAAGAATGTAGACCAGGCAGAACAGGGCCTGAAGATGCAGGGTGACATGGTTATCTATCAGCACGCCCATGATTACCGGGGATGCCCCGCTGGCAATCACCGTCCCTGCCTCAACCGCCGAGCGCACCCTGGCCAGCTGCGCCGGACCAAACAGCTGTACCCAGAGCGCGGTGGCAAGCGTTGAGGCAATGGCCGACGATACGCCGGTCATAATCAGGTAAAAAGGCGTCACCCACTGACCGTTGCTGAGCCATAGCGCCAGCATGGCCAGGGCCTGTGGCATCAGAAACCACGGCAGCAGCCTGCGTGGTGAGAGCCGGTCAATCAGCGGGCCAAACGACAGCAGCGATACCGCCTGGGTAATGGCATAGGCAATAAACCATACCGCCACCCACGACAGCTCCCAGCCTTTCTCCTGTGCCAGCCTCGCCTGGTGGAAGAAGAAGCCGGTGGTGATAAAGGGGGAGGCCAGCACGACAGGCAGCGCCAGCAGCAGGTTGCGGTTTCGCCATACCGGCGCCTCTTTTTCTTTCTCCTCACCCCGCTTTCTGAACGTACGCAGCGGCTTCTCTTTCCCGCGGGGCAAAAACATCAGCGCGACCCCCACGCCGGCAACAAGCATTCCGGCATTGATGCCCCAGGCAGCGCGCCATCCCGTCAGCGCGCTTATCTGCACCGCAATCACAGGAAAAACGGCCTGCGCCAGCGAGAGCCCCAGCGCGATGGCGCCGAGCGCCTTGCCTGCATCAAGGGGGAACTGGCGCGCCGTTGCGGTCAGCGCAGTATGCACCATCAGTCCCTGGCCGCCGAGGCGCAGAAAGTAAAACCCGATGCACAGCATCCACGCCGCCTGTGCGCCGGAAACCAGCAGGCAGGCCGTGAGCAGCAAAAGGGTGACCGCCAGCGTGAAGCGGCGGGTCGTGGTGTAGTCAATCAGCCGTCCGGCCCAGGTCAGCGTGATGGCGCTCATCACCGTTCCGATTGCGTACAGGCCGCCCAGTCCGCCGTCGGTGAGCCCAAAGGCCTCACGAAAATCCTGCCCGTAAAGTGAGACAAAATAGGTCTGTCCAAAGCTGGACATGGCCATCAGCATCGCACCGAACGTAAGGTGAGAGGCGTGATGAAACATAAACCGAAAAAGCTGACGCATGAATATCCCTGAAGGCGGGCTGCAGCCCGCCGATTAATCACGACGTGTCCGTACCGGCTGCTGCGGACACGGCGCCTGCGTCCCTGAAGCAGGTACACGCGGGTTCACCGTGAAAGGTGGCAGTCCCGTAACGGATATGAGAGAACGGTACCCGGCGCGGACTGGCTGTCGCGGCAGGCTCTCTGATAAAGGACGGGCGAAGAGAAACTCAGGGTGGCGTAATGTGCATGACTCACAGTCAGATATAAAATGCTGCCGAAACGATAATTTTTAATGCTCTTCAGGTCAAGCCTGAAAACGGGCTCCTCATGCCCGCCGCAGGGGGAGTCGCACAAAAACAGTGGATAGCCGCTTGATTAACGCCCGTGACCGGGCCAGAATTGCGGCGAGGTGATGGCGTTCCACCTTACCCAACCGCTTCCCCTGAGAAGCTGATGACGCCTGATATTACTCCCCTTTAACCGGGAGTATGTCAGGCCGCCCCGTATCATCAGCCTGCATACTCCCTCTGACACAGAGGTAAACCCCGTGAAATCTTATCTGGCCATTATCATTGGTGGATCCGCTGGCTGCCTGATCCGCTGGCTGCTTGGCGCACGCCTGAACAGCCTGTTTCCTGACCTGCCACCGGGCACGCTGGTAGTGAACCTTGCGGGCGGATTTATCATTGGTGCGTCGCTGGCCTGGTTCATGCGCCATCCTGACCTGGATCCGGCCTGGCGATTACTTGTTATCACCGGGCTGTGCGGTGGGCTGACCACGTTTTCCACGTTTTCCCTGGAAATATTCTCACAGCTGCAGTCCGGTAATTATTTCTGGGCGTTTACTTCACTGCTGGTACACGTAACCGGCTCCATTCTGATGACTGCCCTGGGTTTTTTTGTCGTCACATGGCTGCTGTGAGCGTGTGGCTGATGACGGATAAAAATGCCCCTGCCTGCGGCAGCTTTACAGGGCTTTACATCTTCCGCCTGAAGCGGGCCGGACGTTATGATAAAATTAACGTCACGCTAATTCGTTAATTTATCAGCAATTAATTATCGTATTTTTTATATCTTCAGCGTAGCTCAGCCGGCTTATCCTCTGATAACCAGCGGTTGTATATCAGGGGAAGGCCTGTTTTTTTTGAATAAAGGGAGGGAGTGTGTCAGAAATCCCAGACAGAAATAAAAAGAGGATGTCAGAAGTGCCATCTGCATTTTTCAGCTCGCCCGCAGCCGGCGGCATCGTGCTCATCATCGCCTCAGCAGCCGCTATCATCGTGGCTAACTCTCCGCTCAGGGAGGGATATGAGGTATTCCTGAAATACAACGCCGCCGGCCTCTCCGTTGAGCACTGGATAAACGACGCCCTGATGGCCGTGTTCTTCATGATGGTCGGCCTGGAAATCAAGCGCGAGCTTCTCACCGGTCAGCTTGCCACCTGGGGCCAGCGCGCGCTGCCGGGATTTGCCGCGCTGGGCGGGATGGCCGTGCCTGCGGCCATTTACGTATGGTTTAATGCGGGCAGCGATGAAACCCTCGCTGGCTGGGCAATTCCTGCCGCCACGGACATTGCCTTTGCGCTCGGGGTACTGGCACTGCTGGGCAGTCGCGTACCTGCCTCGCTGAAAATTTTCCTGTCGGCGCTGGCTATTCTGGACGACATGGGCGCAGTGGCTATTATTGCGCTCTTCTATACCAGTAATATTTCGTTTCTGATGCTGGCCGGTGCGGCGGTCACGGTTGCTCTGCTGTTTATCATGAACCGTGCCGGGATTACCCGGCTGTTTCCCTATCTGCTGGCGGGGGGCGTGCTGTGGTTTTTCATGCTTCAGTCCGGGGTGCACGCCACCATCGCGGGTATCCTGCTGGCGCTCTTTATCCCGCTGCGGGTAACCGATCCGGATAAACAATCCCCTCTTGCCCGGCTGGAGCACGGCATCAATCCGTGGGTGACGTTTCTGATACTGCCGCTGTTTGGCTTCGCAAATGCGGGGGTCGCGCTCTCCGGTATGACGGCTGATGACCTGATGTCGCCGGTACCGGTCGGCGTTGCGCTGGGCCTGTTTGTTGGCAAGCAGGCGGGCATTTTCGGCCTGTCGCTGCTGGCCGTCAGCCTGGGCCTGGCAAAACGGCCTGAAAAAAGTACCTGGCTGCAGGTTTACGGCGTATCGGTCCTGTGCGGAATAGGGTTTACCATGAGCCTGTTTATCGGCAACCTGGCGTTTGCAGAAAGCCCCCTGTTGGTGGACGAGGTCAAGGTGGGGGTACTTGCCGGCTCTGTACTGGCAGCACTGGCGGGTATGCTGATACTGCGCTTTTCTCCTTCGCATCCTTCCCGGTAACGCATTCGGGTCCGGAAAATCCCCGTGATGACGGGGATTTTTATTTCCCTGCAAACTTATTAATCAACAGGGCCACCTTCATTACCGTCGGCATTTATTCAGGTGCTTATCATCACACTGGTGCCCGCATTTATAGTTTGCCGAAAAAATTCGCACCGTTAATCATGCAGGTACAAACAAAAAGCAGTCTTTTTGTCAATCATGGCAACTTTTCCTGGCCGCCCCCGGTTATGTCGGTTCTCTCGCCTGTTATTAATGTAGCGGGTAATGTCCCATTTCAAAAAGGGGAAAGGGAGAGGCATGCTGATGTCTAAAATCAGAATGCCCCCGGAGTTCTGTTTATGGATGAGAACCTACAGCTGCTTGTGTCCTGCCAGAATTTTCAGGCCAATGATACCCGCCAGAATCAGTCCGAAACAGGCAATGCGTAACAGGCCCTTATCTTCATTTAAGTAAATTATTCCGTACGCTGCTGTCCCTAAAGCACCAATCCCGACCCAGACCGCATAAGCGGTTCCTACAGGAATAGTCCGTGTTGCCAGGGACAAAAAGTACATGCTCACACCGATAAATGTCAGGCAAAAAATACTGGGGTAGATCCGGGTAAATCCCTCAGTCCGGAGCATTGACGCGGCATAAAAGACTTCGGCTATGCCGGCAATCACCAGATACATCCATCCATTCATAAAACTCCTTTAACGGCTCATCAAAACCAGCAATATTGTGGGCAATGTTAACTCTGTTTTTAAGCAGGGGATCATCAGCATCAACCGCGAAACCCTTTCCGGCACAGGAAAAAATCGCTGCCTGCGTCGGGTTAACTGCCTGGGCCCAGTTTTTTTAACCTGAAATAGGTGGCCCTGGATATGCCGGTTTTCTCCATCACCAGTTTAATGGGCGTTTCGTGCCGGATAAGCTCCAGTGCGGCGGCCGATTTGTGATGAGGTTTCCGTCCAAACCTGACGCCTGCCGCCATGGCGATGACCCGGCCTTCGTTTGTGCGCTCCAGGATCCGCTCCCGCTCAGCTTCAGCAACGGCAGCAAGGATCTGAATGACCATTTTACCCATCGTGCCTTCAGTACTCAGTCCATTCTCCAGAAACCGGATGGCTATTCCCTTTTTATAGCAGGCATCAACAATGTGGATCATATCCGCTGTGTTGCGGCCAAGCCGGTCCATTTTGGTACACATGATAATGTCATCTTTTTCGGCACGGGCAAGCAGCCGTTGTAACCCTTCACGTTCGTCCGTGGCGCCCGACATCATGTCAGTAAAAATCCGGTCATCTCTGACGCCTGAAGATTTCAGCTCCATGATCTGCGCCGTCAGTTTCTGATGGCTCGTTGATACCCTTGCATATCCCAGTAATGCCATATTGGTCTCACAAATCGATACTGATACTGCGTAGTATCATAAAGCATAAAACACGATTTTTGATACTCATGTAAGCACGCACTTTAAAAGGTCTCAAAACTTATAACATTTCGGACGGTTGCAAAAATGTTACTAAATGCCCGTCAGGCAGGGAGGCCGATATGCCCGTTGACTTTCTGACCACTGAGCAGACTGAAAGCTATGGCAGATTCACCGGTGAACCGGATGAGCTTCAGCTGGCACGATATTTTCATCTTGATGAAGCAGACAAGGAATTTATCGGAAAAAGCAGAGGTGATCACAACCGTCTGGGCATTGCCCTGCAAATTGGATGTGTCCGTTTTCTGGGCACCTTCCTCACCGATATGAATCATATTCCTTCCGGCGTCCGGCATTTTACCGCCAGACAGCTCGGGATTCGTGATATCACCGTTCTTGCAGAATACGGTCAGAGGGAAAATACCCGCCGTGAGCATGCAGCGCTGATACGTCAGCACTATCAGTATCGTGAATTTGCCTGGCCCTGGACATTTCGCCTTACCCGTCTTTTATATACCCGGAGCTGGATAAGCAACGAACGTCCTGGCCTGCTTTTCGATCTGGCGACAGGGTGGCTTATGCAACATCGTATTATTCTCCCCGGAGCCACTACGCTGACCCGGTTGATTTCAGAGGTAAGGGAAAAGGCGACGTTGCGCCTGTGGAACAAACTGGCACTGATACCGTCAGCCGAACAACGTTCACAGCTGGAGATGCTGCTGGGGCCAACTGATTGCAGCCGCCTGTCTTTACTGGAATCACTGAAAAAAGGCCCTGTGACCATCAGTGGTCCGGCGTTTAATGAAGCAATTGAACGCTGGAAAACTCTGAACGATTTTGGCTTGCATGCTGACAACCTGAGTACACTCCCGGCTGTGCGCCTGAAAAATCTCGCACGTTATGCTGGTATGACTTCGGTGTTCAATATTGCCAGGATGTCACCGCAGAAAAGGATGGCGGTTCTGGTTGCCTTTGTCCTTGCATGGGAAACGCTGGCGTTGGATGATGCACTGGACGTTCTGGACGCCATGCTGGCCGTTATCATCCGTGACGCCAGAAAGATTGGGCAGAAAAAACGGCTCCGCTCGCTGAAGGATCTGGATAAATCTGCATTGGCGCTCGCCAGCGCATGTTCGTACCTGCTGAAAGAAGAAACACCGGACGAATCGATTCGTGCTGAGGTGTTCAGCTAGGGGTCGTCTCAGAAAACGGAAAATAAAGCACGCTAAGCGTGCGTGGAGGCTGGCACCCAGCGGTACAGCGTCGGAATGGACACGCCGAGGTTCTTGGCCACGTCCTTGGGCGGCACCCCGCTGGCCAGCAGCTTCTTGGCCGACTCGATCTTGCTGTCGGTCATCTTCGGCTTGCGGCCGCCTTTGCGGCCGAGCTGCTTGGCGACTTCCAGCCCGGCGCGGGTGCGCTCGACGGTCAGCTCGCGCTCCATTTCGGCAAGGCTCGCCATGACGTGGAAGAAGAACCGCCCGGATGGTGTGCCGGTGTCGATGGAGTCGGTGAGGCTCCTGAACTGGACACCGTGCTTGTGCAGATCGCCGACCAGATCGACCAGTTGCTTGACCGACCGGCCCAGCCGGTCGAGCTTCCAGACGACCAAAGTATCGCCTTCGCGCAGCATTTCGAGCGTCTTGGCCAAGCCAGGCCGGTCTGCCCGCGTGCCACTCACCTTGTCCTCGAAGACCTTTTTACATCCGGCCTTGCTCAAGGCTTCGCGTTGCAGCTCCAGGTTCTGATCCTGCGTCGAGACGCGCGCATAGCCAATCAACATGGCTTGTCTCGCGCCCGGTCGATGCGTTCCTGCATCGCCTGCATCACTTCTTCGTGGGTGTACGATCTGGCGTTGGCGTCGGTGGCTTGCCGCAGGGCTTCCTCAACCTCGCGCGTCATCCGCTCGTAATCCTCCGGCCACAGCGCTTGCTCCATGCGCAGCGACGCCTGACCCAGCAGGTGCAGCAGGCTGAACAGCCGCATGTCGTTGGTGGCGACGATGCGCTCCCGAATCTGCTCCTGAATAGCTTCGCTAGCCCGATGCGCTTGTGGTGTGGCAGTCCCCTCGTAGTCAGCGGGGAATTCCGCTTCCTCGGCAATCCTTGCCCAGGCGCTGGCCAGCGCCTCGATGGTTGACGTGCTCATTTCCGCCGCTCCTGTGCTCTTTGGCGAATCAACCGGCCAAGGGGCCTCGACGCGAAAACCAGCAGCATCACGCCTATCGGATACCAGGTCGAGAAGACCACCAAGGCATCGAAGGCTGGCCGTCCGGTGTTGGTAGGCAGTACGGCGGTCACAGCCATCAACCCGCCGACCGTCCAGATGATGCGCCACACGTAGGGCATCACGCGGGGCACGTAGCCGTCATCGAAAGCGGTCTGGTAGTAGCGGCGCAGGCCGCGCTCGGCAAGCGCCTGGCGCTGCCGCTCCGACAGCGCATCCGTCCGGCCATACCAGCGCCGGAATGGTGGACAGCGCAGCAGCAAAGGGGTGAAGAGGATCATCACCGCCACGATCGCGACACCCCACGCCATGACGGCGCCGGCATCGGGCCGCTTGGCGTTCTCGATCACGGGCGCGAAGACGCCCGGAGCACCGATCATCCAGAACAGCGCAATGTGCTGATGGAAGGAGAGCTTCATTTGCTCATCCACTTGCGCAGCAGGCGCTTTTTCAGGGAGGCGCGTTCTTGCGGGTTGCGTCCCTTGTGATTGGCGATGCGATCCGCCGTGGCGGCCTGGCGCTTGACGGGCCAGTAGGAGCGGCCATCCTTGCCCATCGACCAGACGCTGCTGGCCTGGTTTTCCAGCAGGGGCAGATGGGCGCTCAGGGCTTCGGGCGACGCGCTGGTCAGCGCCGTGCGCTCACGGGTGCGCCAGCGCTGATGCCAGAGCTTCTTGTCCTCGCGCTCGCTGCCGCAGGTCGTGTGCCCGACGATGGGTGTTTTGCGGCGGCTGCGGCTCATAACGTAGTGGTCTCCAAGAACATTCAGGACTGATCCCAGGCGTCGATGGTCAAGACCTGATCGGCAGGACAGGCGGCTACGCGGTCGGGAACTGGATGGTGTTCAGTCTCATGCCGACCCCATTCGATTGATCGCGTCGCTTGCGGCACGCTGCGACGCAAGGAGGTTTGCGACCTGGTTTAGCAGCCGTGTCCGCTGCATGTCTGTTACCTATCTCCCCGACCGCTCATTGGACCAACTCCAGAGATTGGGCTCTATCGCTCAGCCAATACGAAACCGGCATTGGCTGATGCCACAACCGAGACTAACACAAATGGCTCGGTACCTGTATTTCGCGCCCCGTGCACTTGGCCCGGTCTTGCCACGGCTATCTCACCTTCCCTGAGGGCACGAACAATCCCATTGCCCTGAAAGTAATCAGCCATTCCCGACAAAACAGTCCACGTGTCTTGGCCGTGAGGATGAATGTGAGCCGCAATTTCCTGCCCGGGATGGACATGCCAAACCACGATAATTGAGTCTCGGGTTTCAAGCACAACGGAACGAATAGGCTCGCCTTCGGACGGCTGAACATACTCGGCTACAGAAAATATTCTCGATTCAACAGTCATCGGAGATCCCTCTTTCACAGTTGTCGTTACGGTCTTCATCGTCGGCATCCTGACGCACGGCGGGCAATTGCTGGAGCAACGCCGGCAGCCATTCCTGTACCGTCTCCCACACCACATCGAGGTTGATGTCGAAATAGCCGTGAGCCATGCGATTACGCATATTGCGCATGCTGCGCCACGGCACGTCGGCATGCGCCTGGGTGAACTCGACGTAGCCATCCATCACCTTTGTGGCCGCCTCGCCGATGACGATCAGGCTCATGATGACGGCCTGCTGGGTGCGCTTGTCGGCCAAGAAGTCGTCCTTGGCCATCCCTTCCACGAAGCTGCGCGCATCGGTTGCGGCCTGCTGAATGTGGTCGAGGTAATCGGGCAGGCGGTTCTCGCTCATATCGGTTGCGCCTCCGCGAGCACCTTGGCCCGGAACTTCGGCGGCAGGTCGCCGGGAGTCAGCAGATCGACGTCAACGCCGAGCAGCGATTTCAGTTCTTCTTCCAAATCGCCCAAGTCCAACAACGTGGCACCGGGCAGCGCATCGACCAACAGGTCGAGGTCGCTGCCATCCCGGTCGGTGCCATGCAGCACCGAGCCGAAGACGCGCGGGTTCGCGGCGCGAAAGCGGCCTACCGCTTCACGCACTGCGCTTCGCTTCATGTCAAGCACAACAGACGGTCGCATGCGCATCCTTTCTTATCGAAACTCGTTGAGATGATATGCAATCAAGAATAGAATTTCAAGAACTATTTTCGAGAATCGCAATGCCTTGATTCCCGTGCCGCGCCGGTTGCCTTGGCGGGCTTGTCACAAACCTACGTTTTCAAGAAGAAGGAAACCGCATGCCCCGCCGTTCGATCCTCTCCGCCGCCGAGCGCGAAAGCCTGCTGGCGTTGCCGGACACCAAGGATGAGTTGATCCGTCACTACACGTTCAGCGAAAGCGACCTCTCCATCATCCGGCAGCGGCGCGGCCCGGCCAATCGGCTGGGCTTCGCGGTGCAGCTCTGCTACCTGCGCTTTCCCGGCGTCATCCTTGGCGCTGATGAGCCACCGTTCCCGCCATTGCTGAGACTGGTCGCCAACCAGCTCAAGGTCGGCATCGAAAGCTGGGACGAGTACGGGCAGCGTGAGCAGACCCGACGCGAGCACCTGGTCGAGCTGCAAACGGTGTTCGGCTTCCAGCCGTTCACGATTGGCCACTACCGGCAGGCTGTCCAGTTGCTGACCGAGCTGGCCATGCAAACCGACAAGGGCATCGTGCTGGCCAGAGCCTTGATCGAGCACCTGCGGCGGCAGTCGGTCATTGTGCCCGCCCTCAACGCCGTCGAGCGGGCGAGCGCCGAAGCGATTACCCGCGCCGTGTTCTTCAACCGCCTGGGGGAAATCCGCGACCGCAGCTTCGAGCAGCAGCGCTACCGGGCCAGCGGCCTCAACCTGGTGACGGCGGCCATCGTGCTATGGAACACGGTCTATCTGGAGCGGGCCGCGAACGCCTTGCGTGGCCACGGTCAAGCCGTCGATGACGGCCTGTTGCAGTACCTGTCGCCGCTCGGCTGGGAGCACATCAACCTGACCGGCGATTACCTCTGGCGCAGCAGCGCCAAGATCGGCGCGGGCAAGTTCAGGCCGCTACGGCCGCTGCAACCGGCTTAGCGTGCTTTATTTTCCGTTTTCTGAGACGACCCCAGCTACATCCCCAGGCAAAAGCTGGCTGAAATCATCACGCTTGTCCGTGAAATTTCCCGGCCCTCAGACGATAATTTTCATGAAGAAATGGTGGAGCAGTACGGGCGCGTTCGTCGTTTCCTGCCCCATCTGCTGAATACCGTTAAATTTTCATCCGCACCTGCCGGGGTTACCACTCTGAATGCCTGTGACTACCTCAGCCGGGAGTTCAGCTCACGGCGGCAGTTTTTTGACGACGCACCAACGGAAATTATCAGTCGGTCATGGAAACGGCTGGTGATTAACAAGGAAAAACATATCACCCGCAGGGGATACACGCTCTGCTTTCTCAGTAAACTGCAGGATAGTCTGAGGCGGAGGGATGTCTACGTTACCGGCAGTAACCGGTGGGGAGATCCCCGAGCAAGATTACTACAGGGTGCTGACTGGCAGGCAAACCGGATTAAGGTTTATCGTTCTCTGGGACACCCGACAGACCCGCAGGAAGCAATAAAATCTCTGGGTCATCAGCTTGATAGTCGTTACAGACAGGTTGCTGCACGTCTTGGCGAAAATGAGGCTGTCGAACTCGATGTTTCTGGCCCGAAGCCCCGGTTGACAATTTCTCCCCTCGCCAGTCTTGATGAGCCGGACAGTCTGAAACGACTGAGCAAAATGATCAGTGATCTGCTCCCTCCGGTGGATTTAACAGAGTTGCTGCTCGAAATTAACGCCCATACCGGATTTGCTGATGAGTTTTTCCATGCTAGTGAAGCCAGTGCCAGAGTTGATGATCTGCCCGTCAGCATCAGCGCCGTGCTGATGGCTGAAGCCTGCAATATCGGTCTGGAACCACTGATCAGATCAAATGTTCCTGCACTGACCCGACACCGGCTGAACTGGACAAAAGCGAACTATCTGCGGGCTGAAACTATCACCAGCGCTAATGCCAGACTGGTTGATTTTCAGGCAACGCTGCCACTGGCACAGATATGGGGTGGCGGAGAAGTGGCATCTGCAGATGGAATGCGCTTTGTTACGCCAGTCAGAACAATCAATGCCGGACCGAACCGCAAATACTTTGGTAATAACAGAGGGATCACCTGGTACAACTTTGTGTCCGATCAGTATTCCGGCTTTCATGGCATCGTTATACCGGGGACGCTGAGGGACTCTATCTTTGTGCTGGAAGGCCTTCTGGAACAGGAGACCGGGCTGAATCCAACCGAAATTATGACCGATACAGCAGGTACCAGCGAACTTGTCTTTGGCCTTTTCTGGCTGCTGGGATACCAGTTTTCTCCACGCCTGGCTGATGCCGGTGCTTCGGTTTTCTGGCGAATGGGCCATGATGCCAACTATGGCGTGCTGAATGATATTGCCAGAGGGCAATCAGATCCCCGAAAAATAGTCCTTCAGTGGGACGAAATGATCCGGACCGCTGGCTCCCTGAAACTGGGCAAAGTACAGGCTTCAGTGCTGGTCCGTTCATTGCTGAAAAGTGAACGTCCTTCCGGACTGACTCAGGCAATCATTGAAGTGGGGCGCATCAACAAAACGCTGTATCTGCTTAATTATATTGATGATGAAGATTACCGCCGGCGCATTCTGACCCAGCTTAATCGGGGAGAAAGCCGCCATGCCGTTGCCAGAGCCATCTGTCACGGTCAAAAAGGTGAGATAAGAAAACGATATACCGACGGTCAGGAAGATCAACTGGGCGCACTGGGGCTGGTCACTAACGCCGTCGTGTTATGGAACACTATGTATATGCAGGCAGCCCTGGATCATCTCCGGGCGCAAGGTGAAACACTGAATGATGAAGATATCGCACGCCTCTCCCCGCTTTGCCACGGACATATCAATATGCTCGGCCATTATTCCTTCACGCTGGCAGAACTGGTGACCAAAGGACATCTGAGACCATTAAAAGAGGCGTCAGAGGTAGAAAACGTTGCTTAACGTGAGTTTTCGTTCCACTGAGCGTCAGACCCCGTAAAGTCAATGAGCTTGCCCGCCCGCAGGACACAAATTTCCAGGATGAAATGGTCGAGCAATATGGACGGGTTAAGCGCTTTCTGCCAGCGATGCTGCGTGATTTACATTTTCAGTCTGCCCCTGCCGGCGAAAATACGCTATCGGCCATACATTACCTGGCCGAACTGAGTGGTTCGAAAAAACGCCTCCTGGAGAATGCGCCTGAGCAGATCATTACAGGTCCCTGGAAACGTCTGGTGTACGACTCCGAAGGCCGGATACAGCGTGCAGGATACTCATTGTGCCTGCTGGAACGCCTTCAGGATTCGCTGCGTCGCCGCGATATCTGGCTGGAGAACAGCGATCGCTGGGGCGATCCGCGTCAGAAGTTTCTTCAGGGGAAAGAATGGCAGGCTCAGCGGATCGCCGTATGCCGGGCGCTTGGACACCCCACCGATGGTGGAAATGCCGTTAAACAGCTGGCAACCGAACTGGACGAAACCTGGAAAACGGTGGCCTCACGCTTTGAGCTGAATGCTGCCGTGAGCATCTGTCATCAGGGTAAATATCCGTCCCTGACCATCAGCAGTCTGGAAAAACTGGAAGAACCGCAGCCGCTGATTCTTCTGAACAGCCGCGTCAGGCAGCTGGTCCCCCCTGTTGATCTGACAGAGCTGCTGCTTGAAATTGACGCCCGGACTGGTTTTACCCGCGAATTCACTCATGTGAGTGAGTCTGAAGCCCGTGCTCAGGATCTTAACATCAGCCTGTGTGCCGTACTGCTCGCTGAAGCCTGCAATATCGGACATGAACCGCTGATCAAACACAGTATTCCGGCACTGACCCGCCACCGTCTGAGCTGGGTAAAACAAAACTACATTCGGGCTGAAACGCTGGTCAGCGCTAATGCCCGGTTGGTCGATTTTCAGTCCACGCTGGAACTGTCTGAGCGCTGGGGCGGCGGAGAAGTGGCTTCTGCAGATGGGATGCGCTTTGTCACTCCTGTAAAAACGCTGAACTCTGGCCCTAACAGAAAATACTTTGGCTCAGGGCGTGGGATCACCTGGTACAATTTTGTTTCTGACCAGTATTCCGGCTTTCACGGCATCGTTATCCCCGGTACGTTGCGTGACTCTATCTTTGTGCTGGAAGGGCTTCTGGAGCAGCAGACGGGGCTGAATCCGGTGGAGATTATGACGGACACTGGAGGGTCCAGCGACATTATCTTTGGCCTGTTCTGGCTGCTGGGCTACCAGTTTTCGCCCCGCCTGGCAGATGCCGGTGAGGCGGTATTTTGGCGTGCAGATAAAAATGCGAACTACGGGGTACTGGATGAGCTGGCGCGGGGATGCGTTGAACTGTCAAAGATAGAAACCCAATGGGATGAAATGATGAGGGTTTCCGGTTCTCTGAAGCTGGGTACAGTCCACGCCTCAGAACTTGTGGGCTCGCTTTTAAAAAGTTCCCGTCCGTCAGGGCTGGCGCAGGCGATTATGGAGGTGGGACGGGTCAACAAGACGCTGTACCTCCTCAACTACATTGATGATGAAGAATATCGTCGCAGGATACTGACTCAGCTTAACCGGGGAGAAGGCCGTCACGCCGTGGCAAGGGCGATCTGTTACGGCCAACGTGGTGAGATTAGAAAACGTTACCGTGAGGGGCAGGAGGATCAACTGGGTGCGCTGGGGCTTGTCACTAACGCAGTTGTATTGTGGAACACGCTTTATATGCAGGAAGCGCTATCACATTTGCGCAGCGCTGGTGAGATCCCGGAAGACGAGCATATCTCACGCCTGTCGCCACTGATGTACGGTCATATCAACATGCTGGGACATTATACGTTCACGCTGCCGGAAAATATTCTGAAGGGAGAGTTGAGGCCATTAAATTTCAATTCAAACAATGAATTATTGCCTTAACGTGGTTTTTTACACGATTGAACCTCGAACCCCGATAAGGCCCGGGAAGGCTTCTGAGTCCGTGACGTTATTCAGCGACAGGTCTGCACAGACAACTTCATGTGTGTTGCTGTCAACAGCAAGATGCAACTTTCGCCAGATACGACGGCGCTCTTTGCCGTGCTTTCTGACTTTCCATTCGCCTTCACCAAAGACCTTCAGCCCGGTGGAATCAATCACCAGGTGTGCGATTTCACCC
>OGLZ01000470.1_pt1 | contig 32561 bp, 55 predicted proteins | sample 1572991 | NCBI WGS metagenome assembly OGLZ01 (sample SAMEA2581893, study PRJEB24529) | metagenome | biome: Human gut stool | place: China | collected 2011 | reverse complement strand
ATCTCATCTCAAAAAAGCCAATGCAGATCGATGTGCTGGTCAAAAATGAAAAACATGTAAAGCTCAAAAAGAATATCGGGAGGATTTTCCGGTAGTACAATATCATAGAGTACAAATCACCGGAAGATGGCAGTGGAACAGGAAGACAGCGGCATATACTACCTCATCGGGGATGCCATCCCAATACAGCTTGTCATAGTCCCAAAGCTGTCAAAGGAGCATAACTACTGGCTGAATAATTTAAGGAATGACCTTAAGGCAGGCAGTGAAATCAAAAAAATTACAGAGAGTGGTTTAAAGTCTATTGATAATACAACAATAACTCATTCATCTGTAGGGGATTTTACATATAATCCCAAGACAGGTGCTGTATCTAAAATGAAGGGCGGAGGACATGGACAAGCCAATATTGAGTTTTTAGAAGCTAATGGACTTGAATACAATATTGTAAAAGTATATGATAATGGTGTCAGAGTTGGTGTAATTCGTACAAATGGACGTATTAGTACAATATTTCCCGATGCTGCGTCGCAACCATAAAATATAAGGAGGCATATAATGATTAAGGATATAATGGATGATATAATTTCAGAAAGAAAGAGTAAAAATATTGAAGATGATTATGGTATTCAGAACTGTTGGAATAAAATGATAGATATTTTATCTAAAGATATTAATGAAACAGTTGCATATTTAGAAAATTGTTCTGAAGAAGATATTTATTTTATTAGTGAAGTTTTTGAAGATGTGTCTGAACAGTTGCAAAGTAAAGAATATATTGAATGTTTAAGGAAGTTGGATGATAAATTTCCTAATTTGGACATGACAAAAGATATCGATTTGGTAGAAGAGTATATTTAATCATGCCGTGGGCGGTATAGTGGCAGTGTTTCTCAGGTGGAGATGCAAAGCCGATTAGTGTAATAGGTATTAATGGAAAGGCGGAGGAGCGGTGAGTATGGGAAAAAAGAGAACGCTGGCTATTATACTGTTACTGTGTGTTCTGGGCGGGCTGATAGCTTGTGGCAGAAAAGAAAAAGAAGATGAGTATACCTATACGATTAAACTAAACGATAATGCATCGGGCAGTAAGCAGTTTTCCTCCTGTGGTTATTTGTGGGTTTACTCTGTGACAGATCAGATGTTTACAAAGTACGGGAATGGTGAAATGCCAAGCAGCTGGACGGTGGGGGATACCTATATATTTTTCACAACAGAGCAGAAAAACGGGGGGATGGACAGCAGCTATAAGTTGTGGCGATGTAATAAGGCGACGAATGAGTGTGAGTTTTTGGGGGATATGTCGAGTGATGCGAGACTGAACATTCATGAAAATTATTTATTCCTTGCGTTTGGGAAAGACAAGGTGTGGTTGATGCCGGTGGAAGGGGATTTTGGGGAGAGGATCAATCTGGTAGAACAGTTGGCAGAAAACGATGGAGATTCAGGAAGATACGAATTGGATATTGCTGGTTATCATGGCTGGAACATCTATTCGTATGATGGAGATATTATAGCGGTGACAGATCAGGATGATCATAGCGTTGCCATAAGTAATGCTTTGTCGATTGATGTGCGTGTAGATAAACACTGGTATTATAAAGATGGAGAGAGTATTGAGTTTCGGGATGACTATTTTCAATATAGGAGAGCGGGCGAAGACGAATGGCATGATATTTGTCCAGAGTATTTTGGTAACATATTATGGTTTAAACTTGGAATTAGGGAGGTAAATTTTCTCCCAAAGCGCATTGTGAAGGAAGGGGAGAAGCTTTATCTGTCAGTTGAGATAGGAAGGACGAAGGTGCTTGAGATGTCACAGAAGCATTTAGAGAGAGAAGTGCTGGTCGAAATCGATCTTGAGACGGACACGAGTCGTATGCTATACGATACGCGAAATAATAGGACAAGAATCGTCGGATACCGGGAGGGAAATGTTTATCTGCTGAAAGATCATATTGTATACAAAAACGTGTTGAAAACTGGAGAGCAGAGGGAAATGTATGATTTGGGTCAAGAAAGCATGCTCTGGTATGAGGAAGATGGAGAACATAAGGATGTTCATTTTGAATGGTATGGAGATTATATGGTTGTATGGAGCTATAACAATGGGGATGGGGAAAATCTGGTGACGATAAAAAGCCTGGATATGACGAGGTAGGAAATATTAGGAGAATGGTAATCTGAGAGAGAGGGCAAACGATAAAATAAAGGAGATGATTGTATATGATGGGGATGAGAGCTAAAAAATCTGCATGGCAATGCTCCTTATCGTGGGCGGTATAGTGGCAGTGTTTCTTGCACATAGAAAAGTGGCAGAGAAAATCACAGAGGAAGAGTACCAACGTTTTTTAGATGGGGAAGTGCCTGCTATGAAAGAGAATGGAAAAACTTATTTTCTGGAAGACTTGTTCGGGGAAGATGTAAGTGATGTTGAAACTTTTTTATCTGATATTGACGGAGATGGAGTGAAGGAGCTGCATATCCGGAATGGCTTTTATTATATCTTAAAGGAAAAAGAGGGGAAACTGACGATTCTATATGAGGGTACTGCTACTTACGATGAGCCGGTAGAAGCGATGTCCGGCATTCTGTATTATAGGGAGGGAGGGGCACCATATAATGAGGCTTACTATTTTACAAGATTTGAAAAAGATGGAACAATGGTGAAAGGACCTACTTATCAATGCTACGACAGTGACGAGGATGGAGAGATTGGGGTGGAAGATCTTTATTTAAAGGACGGCGTAGAGCAGGATAGGACTGCGTGGGAGAAGGAAACGGAGATATACAGAGCAATAAAAAATGAGCGGGGCTTATAGTCGGGTTGTTTCGATGGAGAAAAATCAATGAAGTATATTCAGAACAGAACAAACTGGTGCTGGGTGGCTGCCTGTAAAGTTGTCGGAGAGCAGTATAAGAAAAATTTTACGGAATTTGCGTTTACACTGGAAAGTCCGGAGACGGAGGTAGCGGTCAGCAATCTGGATGGACTGCGTACAGATATTGTAAAAAGAAGAAATGGAATATATTTTGTGGATGCGAGGCTTAAAGTATGTTGTGCTGGGAGATTGTGAGAGTAACTTGATACAGACAATTACATTAGGTACATACGAATCCGTACACTTACCAGAGACCAAAGATCACGCCGTTACCGAATGAGACTGGCTTAACCGTGCCGGGAGGAACGGGGGTGGCAGTGGTGCCAAACGGGACAGCGCCAGCCTTGAAGCAGCCATACCTTCCGGGGCAGTATACCGAATATCCGGCAGCGGTGCAGGGCTTGGCACAGCAGGCTTTGCCGGGAGGGGAAAGTAGTATTGAGACCAGTAGTAAGACAATTGATGATATAATTGACGGCTTGCCAGAAACTACTAACGGAAAAGGCGTTGCTAGGAACTTTGAATCAACAGGTGATTTTGAACAGACAATTAGGGATTTTGATGCCCTCAATCCTATCGACGTGAAAGAAATTCAAACAAAATATGGACCAGGAAAAGTCGGTAAGTTGAGTGATGGAACAACAGTTGTTGCTCGTCCAGGTAGTACAACAGGAGGAGCGACTCTTGAAATAAGGGTGTCCAATAGGAAAGTGTACAAAATTCGATATTAGGAGAGATAAAAGATATGGAAAAATGGAAAGAAGTATTTGTTGGTATAATTCCAAAAGCAGTTTACCAAGTGCAACTAATAAATGGTGAGAAACAAGGACTAACTATAAAACTGTCAAGTAGTCAAACATGCGTAATGATTAATTTCGGTATGGTTCAAGCAGTACGTATGCTAGATGAAGGAATTGTGCAAAGTAACCTTTATTCTGAAAATGAAATACGGAAATATAAGGATAATGATTTTCAGAATATAATTTATGAAGTACAAGATGGTGAATTTTCAGAACAAATAAATCAAATTTCTGATGGTTATGGAGAGGCTTTAAATTTAAAACATTATGTAGTGATTACTCAGAATTACAATATTGATATTGTAACTGAATGGGAACCAACAATAGAAATTTCAAAGATGTAATAATTCAGGACATTTCTTTTGACGATTCCAAACACCCATGTTACAAGGGCATTCAGCAATCCCAATAAGTTATGTGTTGTATTAATAATTCCATAACTCATGCTTTGTACTGGTAGAAGTAAAGATTGTTCCTGCAATAGTAACAAACCATTCACAGTTTAGATTGGTTTGGAATGGGCTTTTTAGATCTGGATCTGCCATGTGATATCCGGGATATCATTGCGGATGTAAGGAATCTTGCCAAAGCAGATGATATAAAATTGGATATGATCGCCATGCTTGCACTTGATCTTATCGGGGTAATACCGGTGATCGGTGCATTAAAATACTCGGACGAAATAGGAACACTGTTCAAAAGTGCAGATAAAGTCAGTGTGGTGACGAGAAGTACAGATGGTGCCGGTGTGCTGGCAAAGCATGCAGATGAGGCAGGAGCATAGCTGCACGGAGTAAAAGTGTTCAGGTATTCAGATGAGACAGCCGAAGCAGTGACATCCGGAGAAAAGCTGTTAAAGGAAAGTGGGACAATATATGAATCATTTGCCGATATGATGTCACCGGAGGATGCGAAAAGATATTTGGATTTTCTGGAGAATGGAAGCAGAGAAGGATTGACAAGTGCCGAGCTGGCAGGAGTGGAAAAGGCAGATGCATTGCTGGTATCCCAGAAAGTTGGATATGAGGATGTATGGGATTTAAGGAATGCAGGTGATTTGCTTGAGAGCAGAGTGGTACAGGAGAAAGATTAATACCAGGAATGGAAGGTGTCGTTACTGGTGGAGATTCTACAAAATTAGGGAAAAAAATGATGGAATCCATGGGATTGCCTAGAGGAACTAATTGGACAGGACATCAGGCGCAGCATATTATTCCCGTAGAAATGGCAGACCATCCAGTATTACAAAGAAATGGAATGGATTTAGATGATGCTTCCAATGGACTGTTTTTAAGAACTCCTGCAGATGATATAAGTGCTATGGTATGATTTGCAACAAAATCTAAAATATTTACAGCAGCGTGGATTGCGTGGATTGCCATTATATCCTAGTCAAGGTGCAACTGTAGATTTGTGGCAACGTAGCTTAGAGAGGATTCAATAAATGGACGAAAATAAAATTGTAAATGTAAAAGCATTATTGTACGATGCTGATACCGATGAAGTAAAAAGAATTATTTCTCAAACGGAAGATCAAGAAATTTTATATGTCTATGCTTATAATTATAATTGGGATAATGGTTTTGATATTCCACAAACGGTTTTAGATAATAAAAAATGTGATTTAAGTATAGCATTATTTATTTTTTATAGGGCTGATGGATTAAGTTATTTAGAAGACAAAACTGATAATGCTAATTTACCACAATGGTATTCTTTTATAAAAAGATTATATGATTCAATATTAACAGGAGAATATCAAAGCGGAGAAATTGAATTTAAAGTACCATTGTCAAAAGTTCAGCTCTTTAAATTGAAAAAAGTAATAGCAGAGGAAGCAAATATTTTCACTGAAAATATTGAAGGAAAATGCTTGGATATTAATTTATAGTGTTAAATGATGAGTATATGGAAAATCGTGGCAAATATAAAGACAGGATAGATACAGAGTTGGATATTTATTTTGACGGGAATTATGAAGTGGCTGGTGGACTTGGGAGCACCATTGTCGTGGACGAATGGGAGAAGTATGAGAAAAATTAAAAAACTAAAACGAATATCTATAATGTTGTTATGTGCAGTATTGCTTCATGGAGGATGCGGGTCTCGTACAACAGAAGAAACAGAAAAAGTCGATACAACGGAGAATTTTGATCTGATAGGAACGGAGGGCTGGGAGTATCAGGGAGAAAAGAAACAGTATATTTATGGAGAATGGACAGTCACCGGTGTCAGAAAGGGGGATACATGGGATGAGACGGATGAGCGGGTGGGTGCTGTGTATGAGCTGTTACCGGAGAGCTGTTCCTACAAAAGCAGCACGGAATCGTACTCACTAAAATTAGAAGGGTACTCTGCATCGTTGATTTCAGCACGGGAGTATGATATAGCCGGAATGCTGCCGCAGGACACGAACTATTGTCTGGAGTTCAGTGAGGTGGAGATGGGAAGAAAGTATGGTGGGATAAAGAGTGCATTTACGGTATTGATTTTAATTGGGGAAAATGAAATCATAGGACGTGAAGATGGAAACTGGTGTCGTCTGGAAAAAACAACCGACTATAATGATATGCCAGAAGGAAAAGACTTTCTGATACCAATTAGCGGTATTTGGAATGGAGAGTGGGAGGTCACAGAGATTCTGAAAGAGGATGGTGATGATGCAGAGCAGTATATAGGGGCAGATTTTTCCACATGGTTTCAAGAGATACTGGAGGAAAAGTTTTGTAACTTTTATATTGTTTCCACAAGGGAGCCGTCCATAAAACAACTGGTAAAGGCAATGGGGCTGGAGAAAGAAACATTTGTAGGTTTTTATGAATTTTCAGAAGATTTTTACTGGGATAAAATGATTGTAAAAGATGAGATGACAGCAGTACTGGTAAAGGATGGAAATTACCTGTGGGCAAGGCGGACATCCAAGAGGGATCAGCAGGGGGTGTATCTGGATGCCTATATGGAGGATTATCTGAATGATGGTGATTTGATGAGAACGGAAGCAGCGAATGAGGAGAAGGTGCATCAGGAACAGGATGCGGAAAACATGGATGGTTGGGAAAACAAGGGGAAAAGACAGCAGTATATATGGGGAGTCTGGCAGATTACAGGTATCAGAGAAGGAGATACCTGGGATGAGACGGATGAACTGGTAGGCGCTGTGTATGAAATGTTGCCGGAAAGCTGTTCCTATAAAAGCAAAACGTGGTCATATACCGTAGAGTTGGGTGGGTATGAAGCCTCTCCAATTGTTCGGTGGTTTGAATATAATATAGGAAATATGCTGCCGACGCCGGCGGGGTATTACCTGTCGTTTGGTGAGGTAAAGCCTGGTGAGGAGTATGCCAGATCACGCAGTGCCTTTTCTCCATGTATATTGACAGATAAAAAAGAGATGTTAGCCTTTTGGGGGAGAAGAGTATACCGCATGGAGAAGGTGGTGGATTATGATGATATCGTAGAAGGAAAAGATTTCTTTAGAGCAGACTATGGGCTTTGGAGCGGGGAATGGGTGGTTACGGAAGTTCTAAAATCAGAGCAACACGACGCAGAAGAATATATCGGAATGAACTTTTCCACAATGGAGGATAATGAGATCTGCGATTTTTATCTTGTGGATATAGGGGAAAAATCAATAGAGAAGCTTGTAGAGGCAATGGGTCTGGAAAATGAATTTTTTGTAGTTTTCTATGAATTTTCAGAGGATTGTTTTTGGGATAAAATGATTTTAAAGGATGAAATGACTGTGGTGCTGGTAAAAGATAACAATTATTTTTGGGCAAAGCGGATGTCTGAAAAAGATCCGGCAGGACTGTATGGATCATATTTTTGAGTTAATTAAGGTGCAAAGGTAGGGAATAGACATGAAAAAACATATCGCCTTAGGTATTTGTATACTTATTTTTTTGATTACCGGAGGCTGCAGCTCGACAATGAAAAGGTCTGGGGAAAACGGATATGGGGGAGGGATTTCAAGTACAGAGAAAGATGGTAAAAATGTCTCCGAAAATGAGAATATCACATTCCGGGTTTTGGATGGAAAAGAAATTTCGGTTAGCAGAGACAGGCTGATGGATACGGAAAGAATTAACAACCGGTGGAGTTTGGAAGAGACAGATGCCATGATAGCTCCGCTAAAAGGAACATGGACGACGGATACATATATGGGCTATGTTCTCCCGTATAATCTGCGCAAGTTTGAGCCGGATACTTATGCGGACGAGGAAGCACGGGAAACGTTTTTCGGGGAATATCACGAGGCGGTCCGAGCAGCAGAGGAGAGTCCTGTACCGGATATCAGCGTTGAAGTACAACCGGTGGAAGAATATGAAGATGGATACACAATCCGTGTCAATGGCTATGAAAGCCCGTTTTCTATCATTTTAAGCACAGAAAGAATAAATGACGAGTATCCCATTTACAGTGATACAACGACACTGTCGGAAAGTTTTTTTGTGGAATACCCAGTTGTCTATATAAAATTGTTTGCCAAATTTAAAGACGGAGAAAGCGACAGATATAATCCAGCGACAGTGATTGTATCTGCGGATGGACAGGTACTGCTGCTGATGGAGGGCGCATTCTACTCATTGGAGAGAAGATAGGTGTATGGGATTTTCTGGGAACGATGTCTGAAATCAATGAAGTATATTCAGAACAGAACAAACTGGTGCTGGGTGGCGGCCTGTAAAGTTGCCGGAGAGCAGTATAAGAAAAATTTTGTGGATGCGTGGCAGTCAGCTATTGCTAGGAATGCAGATTTTCTGCACGGAGGTTTGGAGGGAAAATTTCCGGGAAATGATCAGATGAAGATGCGAGGCTTAAAGTATGTTGTGCTGGGAGATTGTGAGAGTAACTTGATACAGACAATTACATTAGGTACATACGAATCCGTACACTTACCAGAGACCAAAGATCACGCCGTTACCGAATGAGACCGCCTTAACCGTGCCGGGTGGAACGAGGGTGGCAGTGGTGCCAAACGGGACAGTGCCAGCCTTGAATCCGCCATACCTTCCGGGGCAGTATACTGAATATCCGGCAGCGGTGCAGGGATGGGCACAGCAGGCTTTGCCGGGAGGGAGAAATGCTGCAGATGTAATACAATTATCTAAAAATAGTATTCAACATATTAAGAAGCATACATTTGAGGGAATGTCAGAACAAGCAAAGTATTTAACTGACGAACAGTTAGCCGACAAATTAGCTAATACACCATTTTTTAATAAAAACTGGTCTCAGGATGAAGTTGTAAAGTATACACAAGAGGCATACAATACATTACGAAGTCAAGCTAAAACTGGTATACATTCAGTAGAGATAAATGGAGAAATTATAAATGTTTTTATAAAGGATGACGGAACATTTGATACTGCGTATGGTGTATATCAGTATACGGTAGACGATTTTAGATAGGAGATACATATGTTTGAATTATATTACAGAGTAGTTCATAGTGAGTATGATGATTTTGTAGGGCAAAATGGTTTTTTTCAAATTAAGTGTAATGAGTGTAAATATGGAGAAATATATCCTAAAGAGCTAGAAACAGTTATGGATAAAGTTTCACTATATGATTGGTTTGAAAGGTTGGCAAGGGTTATTAAATATTTGTCATTAAAAGATTATGTTGCGCTTAGTGATGTTGAATCATATAATACATGGATTGAATTTAGAAAAACAAATGAAGAAGTAATGGTAAGCATTGTAAAGGCAGAGAAGGAAGAAGGTTCTCATGATATTGAGTTCAACCTGAAAGAGCCTATTGCAGGAGAATGGGAAAAACAAGTGATTCGTTACAGTCAACTAAAAACTGAGATAATTGAAAAGTTAGGAGAATATGTAGAGTTTATTACAATTAGTAACACGGAGCATCCAGAGATTGAAAAAATAGACGAGCTCCTTAAAGGTTTTCAAAAATGTGACTTTTAAGAAATAGCAAGCTTTTTATGTCTATAGAGCCTGCCGACTTGCAACTATTTAAATATTACCGCAGTTGCAGATTTTTTTATGGAAATAAAGCCGGGAGAGCACGGAAAGGTGACGCTCCGGGGGTATCTGGCGGGAATGCCGGACATCAGAAGGCTGCAGGAGGAAGCGGTCAGGATTACGGTACAGGAGGACGGTGACAACCGTGAGCAGGTATTGTTCCGGGGGATTATCCAGAGTGTGCACACGTTTGTGGAGAACGGGGTGTGCCAGGTAATGTGTCCGGCAGCGGGCTTTCCGTGGAAACAGGAGTCCCGGTCATAGCGAGTTGATGAAAGAGAGCAATCATACTATTGATAAAAAAGTACAGAAATTGTTAGCTTTATTACTTGGAATCTATCAAAAAGGTGTGGTCAAGGAAGTTATTTTGGGATATGAGCCTGCAGATGATGATATGATGATATTAAGGGTAGCCCGAAAACAAATAGAAATGTTAAACGAGAATGTTTTTAATTCTCGGTGGGCATGTAGTGTTTATAATTTTGCAAAACATATGAAACTTTAGGGGTTGCGAGAGAGGGGGCTGGGTATTACTACCGCACAACTTGAAGCATCAGCCGGAGCGCTGACCGCCGGGGCAGTATACCGAATATCCGGTAGCGGCGCAGGGCTTGGCACAGCAGGCTTTGCTGGGAGGGGGAAGTGGTATTGAGAGTGGTGGTAATTCTTCAATAACAAATGATATTTTAGATTGTCAAAGGAAAGGTAGTGCTTTAAAGGTTGATGAAATAAAGCCAATTACTCAAATTAATCCCAAAACAAGAAGACCAGAAATAATAAAAGAATTTCCTGCTACTGCACAATCTCATGGATTTAATGATTTGATTGATAACTATGCTGGATATGCAACAAAGTCATTGATTCGGAATGGAACATTATATCAATTAAAGGGTACATTAAATGGTGTACAAGGTAGATTTGAGTGGATAATTCAAGATGGATATGTAACACATAGAATGTTTGTTCGAGATGGAACAATGAACGGAGTGCCAATAAAACCATGATTATTAGAATTTTAAAGGACTTAAATATAAATATATCTTGGAATATGATCTTTATAGGATTATGTACTGGAGATGTTGAAGCGTATGAAGTAATTGACTATGCGATGGAACAAATTGAGTTAGGGGATTGTAGGTCTGAAATTTTTGAACTTGCGGGAGCATATGCAGATGATTTTGATTATGTTTTACGATTGGTTCAAGATTTACAAGAAGATTTTATAGATGAAGCAATTGAAAGGAGAAAAATACGTTTAGCAATTGTTTATGATGTAATAAAGGAAAAGAATCATAATTTTGTTGATGGCCTAATACAATTAACTGAATTATGGGATAAACTGGATTATCCAAAGGATTCTCCGCATACTGTTCAAGGTAGAAATAATAAAATTTCTCCAAACGAATATTATACGCAAGAAAACTATGATAAATTATATAAAGCAAATTGTGAATGGTTTAGGAAAGAATTGCTATATTTACAGAATAAATAGTAAATCTCATTCAAAAATAATAAAATATGCTTGAAAAGCGGTAAATAATACATAGATTTTCGAAGGAAGACTTGCAGAAGTGTGTGCCTCAAATGGCATCCGTGCACAGTATCGGTATGATAAAAACGATATGCAGACGGAAGTGCTTTATGGCAATGGTCTGCGGACTTCGTATGCATGTTCCTAATACATTAAATGAACAGATGGCAATGCATCAAGTAGTGTCTAATCCATTAGATAATGCCATTGACATGAGTCAATTAAATAAACATCCTATTATATTGACCGCCCCAAGATGGTCTGCTTCAGATGGATGGGTTAAAATGAGTAATAATGTGAATGGAATAGAAATTCATTTTGTTTACAATAAGATTACAGGTGCATTTGATGATTTTAAATATAAATAAGTGAGGAAATTATATGGATAATAAAATTATTTACCAAAATCATATTAATATGATTTCTATACAATTATTATATTGTATGGGTGGATATGTTACCTATGAAGTCACTATTTCGACTGGTAGATTTTGTGGAAGTTGTAATTTTTGCATTTCAGAAGATACTGTTAAGGATTATGCAGAAGTAATAGATAATATGATTAAATCTCTTAGTGGAGAAATAGAAATCCATGATTGTGAAAGTGATGCATATTTAAAATTTTACTTTGAGGATGCCATGAATTTTTATGTAATAGGACAAATAGGAGGAAGTTATGAGGATAATACATTAAAATTTAAATTAAAAGCAGATCAAACTATAATGTATGGATTAAAGGAAAAACTACTTAGCTATTAATTTGTAATGAATTAAGATTGGCTATGTCAAGTGATGAGATTCTTATGGAATATGATCTATGTGACCGTAAAATTGCAGAGACACACAGGGAGAGCGGTATGATTCTGTTACCCGTCAGTACTATCTCAGGGCACGTTACTATAACCCGGTGATCGGACGATTCACACAGGAAGCTTACCAAAAGATGCGTAAGGACTTAGGACTGGACAGTAAGTCCGGATATAAAGACAGCGGAGTAGGTAATGGAAATGATCCTTGGAGAAGTTATGAGAATGGTAGTAAACCAATAGGTGCTACATACGAAGGAACTATATACAGAAGTGTTGATAGTAGATACGACCCGTTAGAAATGAGTCAGTATACGATTAACTCTAATCATAGATATACAGAGTCAGGTGTGCCGGGATTATATTTTAGTAGTGGTGAAAAAATAGTTAAAGCGGAACTTGGAAATTATGATGTTACGCATGCTATTGGTCGATATGCATATAGCAATGGTTATAATGGAATTATTGCGCCTTCTGCTAGAGCAGATGGAGGAATAAATATTATTATTTTCAATGCAAAGGGGGGTGAAACAACTATGGATATGCTTGAGATGTTTTTTTATGAATATGAAGAAGAAGCATGGAACAGATATGCTAGCTGTTTTGAAGATGTAAATACACAGATAGATGGTGTGCCACAGGAGATTGTGAATGCTATCTTCACTATTTTAGGAGATGCTACAGGATATGATTGGTTGCATAAACCCCTTCATAAATTTGGTGGAAAAAGTGCAGTTGAATTATTAAAAACAGAAAAAGGGGAAAAGGCGTTAAAAGCCTTTATTATGAGATTACCTAATTAATGATGATTGACCAGCTATGTGATACTGTGTAGCTGGTCTGGAAAAACATAAGTATTCTGTATTTTTGTCAAGAGTGGTAGTAAGAGTGGCTCAGGAAGCAAATTCCAAGAAGTATTTGACCTAGCAGACAACTATACTTTAAGTGATGATACCTTTGACAATCATATACTCGATAGACATGGACCTAATTCTACATACGGAAACAAATCACATTTTAATGCAGATTTTGATATTAGAAATAGTATTGATAGTACATTGACAGGGGACAACTTCATTGTAGGTCCTAATACTGCTGGAAGAGAAGGTTATATTTTTGAACAAACATTTTCCAATCCAATAGGGACAAATAGCAAAGGGAAACCATTATATACTTTAAAAGTAGTTATTGATGAGGCTGGAAATGTAATTACTGCGTTTCCCAAAAAGTAGTAGGAGGTTGTTGTAATGAACTTTTACATAGGTAATTCAATAGATGAGATTAATGAACAAGATGTCAACGTAGAATTTTGCGATGAGTTGATTGATTTTATCTATAAAATGAGTGGACAAGTATCCTTTGATATGAGTAAATTGTACCAGATTGATCCTTATGATGATGTTGAAGTTTCTAAAAATGATTTGTTTCAAATCGCCGAAATATGCAAATATATATTGGACACAGCATTGCTTCAGAATTATGAAGAACCAGATGAAGGCAGACAAATGGTGCAAGACTTATTAGAGATTATCCAAAAAGCGATGACAAGTGATTTAGGACTAGTTTCGATAGGAGATTGATGATTTGCATTATGTAATAAAATTGTAACATTTCCCTTGACACTTCCAAAACATCCATGTTACAATGGCACCCACCAGGGGGTATAAGGGGGATAAGCTGCTCCGTAATACCTAAACAAAAACACATAATAGGAGATGTTCCGTAGCTACTATGGGCTATAGTGCATCTCCTATTTTTCTGTTACATGGAAATCCTGATAAAATTGTCCCAAAGCATAATAAATTTTTGAACAGTAGTGAAAGTTATGCCATACCATACTTCTCCCAACGGCTCTGCCGGTGGGGGTTTTCCGGCTTATGCCGCCGAAGGACGGCATAAGCCCTTTAACCTGCACACATTTCGACCCTAATATTTTTCTTATATTTTCTAAAAGTAACTTCGTTCACACTTCCCCAACAAGCCTTTAATCTTCCATTATGGGTAACTACCTCGACTTCGCTCTTAAAATTGCACACAGGGGCAACACAGGCTCTCACAAGAGCAAGAGAAAGTTGGCTTGCCTGTCTGAAAATTATATTTGTGCATTATTACTGTTTTTCTCTGTTTTTGGTCTATGGCATAAAGCTAATTCTGCTCATTTTAGTGGTTCATATGAAAAAATCTGCTCCCAAATCAAAAAATTGACTTGTAACTGTTCTTTTTCAGAGTTAACATCACACACCACGAAAGCGATTCGTAAGTCTTTTGTGAGTCCTGTGTTCTGCAGGATGTATCCATCTCCATGAAAGTCAGCGGTATCCATTCGGGATATTTTGCGTCTGACCAGAAGTGGATAGGCTATACCACTCTTGCACACTTGGTTGCTGAAAGATGCGTAATTCCTAGAAAGATGCTTAACAGTTGAGATTGCCACTATTTTTCCAAACATTGAGAATGGAGCAGATTTTTATGATTAAAGAGAATTATATTTATGTGGGTATTGACCTACATAAGGAGACCCACACAGCAGTTATGATTGACTGCTATAATCAAAAGCTGGGAGAGATTACTTTCCCAAACAGACCAGCCGATTTTCCTAAGCTGGTAGCGAAAGTGAAAAAATGTAATACGGATGGTAAGACTATAGTTTTTGGTCTGGAGAATGCTTACGGTTACGGTAGAGCCTTAGCAGTGTGGTTGATTGACAAGGGGTATCTGGTTAAGGATGTAAATACCGCCATATCCCATCGACAGGCAAAGCACCGAGGTGCCATGTACCGTAAAAGCGACAGTGATGATGCGGAAGCCATTGCTCTGGCAACGTTAAACATGCTGGATAAACTTCCAGATGCGTATCCGAATGATGCGTACTGGTCACTTGGACAGCTGGTGCATCGTAGGGATAACATCATGAAACAGCGAACGAGGTTGGTTAATCAGCTTCATGAGCAGTTGTGCATTGCGTATCCGTCTTACAAGCAGTTTTTTAACGATATTAGCAGACCAACAGCATTATATTTCTGGGAGCATTACCCATCCAGAAAATATCTAAAGGGTAAGTCAGTGGAAGATTTGCGGGCGGAACTTGTTCCAGTCAGCCATAATAAATGTTCCACCAGGACCTGCGAAAAAATCTTGGATGCCATTGCCGGTGACAAAGTAAAAAATAATGCTTATCAAGATGCCAGAGATATGGTGACTCTTAGCATTGTCAGTGATTTACAGCATTATGACAAACAGCTTGCTGAAGTAGATAAAATGCTGGAACAGATGTATAAGATGCTTGGCTGCACGCTTACAACCATTCCCGGTGTAAATGTCATCACAGCAGTGAAGATTCTTGCAGAGATTGGTGATATCAAACGTTTCAGTAATGCCAATAAACTGGCACAGTTTGCCGGGATTGCACCACTTCATTTATCATCCAGCGGTAAGGGGAAAGATTTAGCCACCAAGCAAGGTAACAGACGATTGCAGGCAACCATTTATTTCCTTGCGATTCAGATGGTGCAGATATCTTCTAAAGGTACACCACGAAATCCCGTGGTGCGAGCATACTATGAGAAACGTAAAGCAGAAGGAAAAACCAGCCAACAGGCACTGATTTGTATATCAAGACGATTAATCAGTATAATTTATGGAATGTTGAAAAGCGGTACGGAGTATCGTATGCCAGTCATGGAAAATACTGGCGAAACTGTATAGTGAAAATGGCAAATATGTGATAAAATTTTAAGCAGATGTAAAGGTCGGTTTTGGAGAGTTTACTCTTTTTTCGATAGTGGATCATCGGCTTGGATTATTATAAGGGTAAAGAGTTTATGTCAAGAGTGGTAGAAACACAGCAACGACAATAAATTATTCTTATAAATTTGATAGGGAATTAGCCAATTTTAATGATGGTTATGAGATAAGAACAACTGTAGATAAGGATTTAATATTAGTGCAGTATAGTTCTGACGCACCAGATGCATCCTTATGTTATTGGACAACGGTTGATGAAGCAAATAGAATTACAACATTGAATGATTATATGGATAAGTTGGCTTTATCAAAAGATTGGGGAAACAGAAATACTGTAAAAGTTGCGAGAATTCCTGCTGGAATAGAGGTTAAGTATGCTGTAGGAACTGCAAGAGAACAATTATTGATTGCAGACCCTAGACCAGGTGGTGGAGTTCAATATTTGTTTAATCAATTTGATACAGATTGGATAACAGAGATTAGAAGCTTTTCAAATTAAAGGAGATTGCTATTTGGATAACAGACAAGAATTATTGAAAAAGTTGCATCTATTGGTACAAGAAATTGATAAAGCCAAGGAAATGGTAGATGAAGAAAAAAGTCAATACTTAAATAACTATGAAAATAGGATTGAAGCCGTAATAAAAAAATTACAGGATGGTACATTACCTGCTTCTAAAGGTGGGCTTATTGGTACAATGAGAGGAATTTCAGAATATGACAGTTTGGCTTCTATAAAAGCGTTGTATGATGCAGCATCCGATGTGGATTTATTTTATAGCAAAGAATGTCAAAAATGGTAATACATTATTTTAATTATGTTTCCACTTAAGGACAACCACCACCTAAAAAATAAACCACAGTCTTCAAATTATTCGGAATGGTTCTCACTGATGGTGATGTAATCCATGTAGATTAATTTGAAGACCCTAGGGCGAAATTTTCCATTTGGGTGCACTTAAGGACATCCGAAATCAAAACTGAATATTTAGTTCCAATATGGTAAACTTTTAAGCAGATGTAACAGTCGGCTTTGGGAAGTGTATTCATTTTTCGGGGTAGGAGCATCGGCTTGGATAATTATAAGGGTAAAGATTCTTTGTCAAGAGTGATAGTAAGACCAATTGGGAAGCTCATAATGTTGTAAATTATGCAAAATTAAAGGAACAGTATAGAGTCAGTGAATTAGCTAACGATGTGGTAGATAGTATTACACAAACAGGAGCATTGCCAAGCAATTACATAACAAAGAGTCAAGCAAGAGCAATGGGGTGGTCAGAAGGAAAGACTTTAAATAATTGTGTACCAGGAAAGGTCTTGGTGGAGATGTTTTTGCAAATACTAATGGGGTTTTACCTAGTGCAAATGGAAGAATATGGTATGAGGCGGATGTAGGAGTTGATTATACGATGAGCCGTTCAAATTCTAAGAACCCAGCATATAGGATTTTGTACTCAAATGATGGGCTAATATATGGAACATATGACCATTATGATACTGTGTTTCAAATTTTCCCTTAAAAAGAAGGAGCAAAACGATGAATTGTATTAATACGATTTGTTTATATTTAAAAAAATATTTAACAGATGAGCAATTTGAGAATATTTTCTATGACTATATTGAAGATTTTCAAAATTCTTTGGAAGAAGATATGTATCTTAATGTTTTATCTACAAACTTTAGTTCTAAACAAGAAAAAATTAGTTTAGAAACAGAATTATATAATTATGTATTAGAGAATTATGATTCTGTGTATGAAAATATTAATGATGCATATGTTGAACGTATAATTGACTCAAATAAGGAAGATATAGTAGTAGAAATATTAAAGAATAAATATCAGAAGAGAGAGGAGGTTGATATAGATTGTAGTATGATTAATACACGGTCAGAATTAATTGATGCAATAAAACATGCATTGCAATATCCACATTTTTGTGGAGATAATTGGGATGCAATAGAAGATTTGATTTATGATATAGTACTCCCACAAAAACTAATTTTGCACAATTGGCGTGAGGTTGAAAAAAAATTACCTCAAGACACGGCTATATTAAAATCAATTTTAGATAAATACAATAATGGACGCTGTGTGGTTATATATACTTAGGGTTTTTCAAGTGTTTTGTGTAAGTTTTTTATTAGCTGGTAGTGTACCAGAGTAATTATTAATTATGTCTCCAGATAAGGACAGCCATCAGCTAAAATATTCGGTCTTTAAATTAATCGGAATGGCTCTCACCGAAGGTGCTGTAATCCATGTAGATTAATTTGAAGACCCTAGGGCGAAATTTGCCATCTGGGTGTACATAAGGACATCCGAAATCAAAACTTAATATTGTTTCATCAAAGATGCAAAACGCATTGTTTTCATGACACTTGGTGTTGTGAAGATGATGCATTTTCTGTATAATAGTCGAAAACTAATCCCAAAAGGCGGTGTTTCAGATTTAAATATGGAAAGCTGTAAGAAAGTAGGTAAATATGACGTTTGAAGAGGTAAAAAAAGCATTTTTTAGGTATGATGGATCATTATTTGCAATGGCAAGGGAGGAAAAAGAAGCATATGAGAGTTATAAATTATTAAATATTCCAGAGGAAATGGCAGAAGCATGGAAACAAGAATTGTTTTTTTCCTTGTGGGAGCAACTGAAAGAAAGCGGATCAAGCGAATTGTTTAATAGAATGTGCAATCTTTCAGAAAATAGACATAGTAGAGAAAATTTATTAATTTTGAAGGAGGCACTGTATAAGGTAAATTATACAAATCCAAAAGTAAATGCATATATTTGTGAAGCCATACTTGGGAGAAAGGACTTGTCAGAGAGAAGTGGCATGATTTTTTGGGCATATGATTTAGGTGAGTATGAAATGGCTAAAGAACTGTTGCAGTTTATCTGGAAATTGGCAACAGTTCAGACATCTGATAAAAATGTAAAGTCTAGATTGGATAGGATTATAAAAAAAAGTTATTTGATAAGTTCTAAAATAAATTATCCAACGTTTCCAGCTTGAGTGTGGAAATACTTTGGGATTCTAAACCCATCTTCTTGGAGAGTTATATGATGGAGAAAAAAGTAGTTTAAAGAGATGGTAAATGTTATAGAAGAAAAACTGGCACAATGACTAATAACAATTTTACGGTATTTTCTTAATGTGACTAAAACGCTCATATTACAACAGTTCGTAATGGCAGGAGTTTCCCTCCGTGGAACAGTGGAACAGCGGGAGGGGGAGTTGTGTACCTGAAACTGGACATTGACGGAGCAGACGGGAAAGCGCTGCATCCCTATCCGTGGATTCCGCCCACAGGAAACGTCATGTATTGTATGCCGCAGGAAGGAACGGAGGCATACCTCTACTTTCCAGAGGCAGAGGAGGAAAGTGCATATGCAGTCAGCGAGATACATAATAGCAGGTGTCCGGTCTTTGCAGATGCGCAGCGTCGGGAACTTGTGACGGAGCATGGGAAAAAGCTGCGGCTGCATGCGGACATGCTTGGTTTTGCCGGAGGGAAGGAAGAAACTGTGCAGGAGTGCCGGATGAGAGAAGACGGCATACATTTCGGTGCGGGCAGAGGAAAACTTCAGGTCACGGGGAGGGAGCAGATTCTCTTCCATGCACCGGAGATTTCCCTTGACGCGGTGCAGAAAATCGGACAATATAAAATGGAAAGCATGGCGAAAGAGAAGGCGGGGATGCTGTATCCCAGAGGAGGCGGAAACCCGGCAACGGGAGGACTGGCAGCAGCGGCTCTGGGAGTTACAGCCGTGCAGCTTGGGATGACAGCCGGAGTACTGACCGCCGGGGCAGGAATTGCTGCAGTTGCGGCAACGGCAAGCAGTGACAGAAAGAATGGGACAGAGTCCTCCCTGGGGGATTATATCAGCAATGCATTTTCGGCGTCTGCAAGAGTGGGAGCATCCTGCATAGCCATAACTCTGGGGATGTACGGGGCAGAGGTGATGACGTTGACCGTGAGCGGAGGCATGGGGCTGATCCCGGTGGGAGGAACGGTTGTGACCCTGCCACAGCTCGCAGGTGCATTCCAGCTTGTGGCAGGAATAGTCACAAGCCAGAACCTTCTGTTCCAGATGAGGGGAGTACTAATGTTCTGTATCTCGGGTAAGGAGATGGGAGCGCCGACAGGAAACTGGCTGTATGACAGCGCCCGGGAGCTTACAGAGATGGCAAGTATGCAGTTCGCGGTCTATGGACTGATGAATCCGTACACTTACCAGAGACCAAAGATCACGCCGTTACCGAATGAGACTGGCTTAACCGTGCCGGGAGGAACGGGGGTGGCAGTGGTGCCAAACGGGACAGCGCCAGCCTTGAAGCAGCCATACCTTCCGGGGCAGTATTCTGAATATCCGGCAGCGGTGCAGGGCTGGGCACAGCAGGCTTTACCGGGAGGGGGGAGTGCTATTGAGGGTGGTTCAGTACCTGACTTCTATGTAGGTCCAAATGGCAAAGAATTGCCTAGTCAATATAAAGACTGGATAGGCACAAATATACAAAAAGAACTTTTAGAACAAGCTGAAAATCTGCAATTACAAAATGCAATAAAGCAGTTATACAGAGGAAATTCATTTATAGGTGATGGTGGAACTGCAGATGTAATAAGATTTGAGCAACAGACAGGATTGATGTTAGGTAAAAATGGTGGTTCTCATGTTCAGAAAGGAATAGATATGGCAAAATACATTGAAAATAAAATTTTGACACAAGACTTAAGTCCTTCAGACAGAGCCTTGGCCATACAATTGTTAGAAGATTTATACAGTGCGCTAGGTAGGTGATAGTATATGAAATATGATGAATTATATAAAACTTTTAAAGAAGAAATTCCAGAAGGCAGCTCTTTTTTTGAGGTTAAAGAAAAAGAGAATTTGATAGATGAAACTGATGGGATACACATAGTGTTTGGTATGGTTATAGTTCCATATATTCTTAATATTGTCCAGAATAATAAAATGCTCGAAATAAATAAAGTATTTTTATTTTTAGAGAATATGGCAATATGTGAAGATATAAAAATTAAAGAAGTTTTAGATTTCACAGTATTAGAGCAATTAGTAGATGAAGGACAGGATATTCTTGAGCAATGTAAGCAATATATGAAAAAAAACACGTTGAAACATTGTGAAGAAGTAGAAAAATATTATTTGTAATAATTTGGTAACATCTCACTTGACGATTCTTAACCCTCATACTAATGTTCTGTACCTCAGGCAAGGAAATGGGAGCGCCGACAGGAAACGGGATGCATGACAGCGCCCGGGAGCTTACCGAGATGGCAAGTACGCAGTTCGCATTCTATGGACTGATGAATCCATATACTTACCAGAGACCAAAGATCACGCTGTTACCGAATGAGACTGGCTTAACCGTGCCGGGTGGAACGAGGGTGGCAGTGGTGCCAAACGGGACAGCGCCAGCCTTGAATCCGCCATACCTTCCGGGGCAGTATACCGAATATCCGGCAGCAGTGCAGGGATGGGCACAGCAGGCTTTGCCGGGAGGGGGAAGTGGTATTGAGAGTGGTAATTCTTCAATTCATTACGGAGAATTAGATTCATTAGGAAGGGCAACTGGAGTTGATGCAACAATAACTGTTGATATGGTAGGAACAGGCACACCAGCAAAATCTTCAATTAAGCCAGCTGGTTTTGGGGGACAAAAAGCAGGACATGCAAGAGGACATTTGTTGGGAAATCAGTTAGGAGGAGCAGGTGATGACCCAAGAAATTTAACAACATTATTTCAAAATCCAGTTAATCATCCAGTTATGAGTTCAGTGGAAGGCTCTGTAAGAAAAGCAGTTGAAGCAGGCGAAGTAGTACAATACTCAGTTAAACCCATCTATGAGGGGAATACTTTGATTCCATCTGGTGTAACCATAAAAGCAGAAGGAGATAAAGGATTTTATATTTATCAAACAATATTAAATAGAAAGTAGGATTTATAATGTTAGAGAAATTAGAAAAAATTCTATCAATTGAAAAAAAAGAACACCAATATGATTGGGAAAAAGTTGAAGACTCATATGAAATTAAATTTCCAAATGATTACAAATCTTTTATTGAGTATTATGGTGAGGGTGGAATAAATGAGTTTTTATGGATTTTATCACCATTTTCCGAATATGAAAATTTGAATACAATTTTTAAATTTAATGAGATGAGGGAAGCATATGAAATAATGAAGATTGATTTTCCTAAAATGTGTGAATTTGAATTTTGGAGAAATGGTAAAGGTATTTTTCCATGGGGAATCACAGATAATGGTGATGAATTATTTTGGAATTATAAAGATGATTCTGTTGAGATTGTCATTTTCTCGTCTAGATATTCTGAGAAACAGATTTTTTCATGTAGTATGTCGGAATTTCTTGTAGACTTACTTGAAAAGAAAAAGGAATGTAGTATTTTCCCCAATGATTTTATCAGACAAGAAAATTATTATGAATTATAATTCTTTAAAGCACAAAAACAGAGGTTTGCAATATAGCCTCTGTTTTTATGTAAGATTTTTCTTTGAATAGTACACACAATTTTCTGTTGGAATGTAATAAAATTTTTAAGGCGGTATTTTTGATATAAAAATTGGTCAAAAAAGCGGTAATTTAGTGCCTGATTTTCTTCAAAGAAGCGGTATAGTTCGAATATGAAAAAGACATTATTAGCTTAGTTTCTTAGACAATTCCTAATATTTTCACGTAATCAAGTTTCACTTCAAGATGAATTATGACATTCGTAAGACAGGTTACTGACAATTGCCATGGAAAAAATTCTTGATTTTCAGACACGGGAAATACCGGGGGAGCATGCCAGAGGAAATTTTCGGCTTCTGCTGTCAGAAAATGAGACAGGCATAAACGGTCTGAATGCGCCCATTCAGCTTTGTGGACATGGAAATACCGCAGGAGCGTTGTTCTGCGGATATCAGGAAAAGGTGGAAATCAAAGAAGAAGGCAGATACAGGATTGCAGATGTACAGGCTGTATCTGGAACAATTCTGTTAGACCAGAAAAAATGCAACCGGGTATTTCAGAAAAAAGCACAGACATATATGGGGATTGCCAATACCGTAACAGCAGACACCGGGCACAGCGCCTGTATATTGCCTGGCAGTGATATGCAGACAGGGGGAACGTTGATACAGTATCAGGAAACGGACTGGAACTTCCTGAAAAGAATGGCATCCTAGCTTGGACTTCCGTTAGTGCCAGACATCAGCTATTATTATCCCCGTTTTTACCTTGGTCTGCCGGAAGGGGAGAAAAAGGAACTGGGAGAAATCCTGTCCTGCGATATCTGCTTTGACGGGCGTTATTATGCGGTCAGCGGGAGATGTACCGTTGATAGAAAGGATTTCATCTGCTATGATGTGGTCACGGGGACAAGGCTGTCGTTAGGTGACAGGGTCACATACGAAGGCAGGGAGCTGACGGTTTCCCGGAAAAAAACAGAACTGGTACGAGGGGAGGTCATATTTACATACCGTCTTGCGGGAAGCAGCTATACGTGGGTTCCATGGGAGGATAACCTGGATTATACGGGAATGTCATTTGTTGGAGCCATAGTCGGAACGCAGGGGGAGCAGGTGGAAGTAGCGTTTGACATTGATCAGACAGCGGCAGGCGGAAATCGCTACGGATTTGCCCCGGCGACGGGAAACCTGATGTACTGTATGCCGCAGAAGGGAACAAAAACATCATTATATATAGGAAATGGAAATGAGGCGCAGGGAATAGCGACAGGGTGTATCCGTACTAATGGAAGCACCTGTGAGGGGACTACCATAGAAAGCAATGGCGGGCTTGTTCTGATGGCAAAAGAAGGAATCCGGCTGGAGAGCATGACAGGGATTGCCATGCAGGGAATGTCGGATATCATGGCATTGTATGCAGAAGGGGCATCCAGTCTTTGTGTGAACGGCAGTGTGGATATGCTGGGCAGGCTGGCAGGAATATCAGCCAGTAAGTATACGGGGTATCCGCCCTATGATGATGCACCTAAGGAGGGTGAATTTGACTGGGAAGGATTTACGAGAAACCTTGCAATCGGTCTTGGAGTAGTTGCAGTATGTGCCATTGGTGCCGCAATTAGTATAGCAACGCTTGGTGCTGGAAGTATTTTAGCCGGGGCGTTTATAGGTGCGGGTATTGGTGCATTATCTACGACAGCGATGAAAGCAGGAGAGGAGATTTCGACTGGAAATGTCCGAAGTGCGAAAGAAGCTTTACGGGATGTAGGAATATCAGCTGCCAGCGGTTTTATAACAGGGGCATTTGGAGCAAAATTTCCGGGAGCACATCGTTTGGCTGAAGGCGTTGTAGATACGGCGGTATCGGCAGGTGAAAGATATTTATATGCAGTTTTTGACGATAGCATGTCACGGGAGGAAAAGTGGGCATATGCTTTTGATCCAGGACAGATGGTGGCAGATTTTGTAACAGGTGTTGTCATAGGAGAAATCCTCGATGGGATAATGGCAGCAACACAGAATAAGTTAAGAAGTATTTTTGCAAATTATGATGTTACGATGCGTGAGGCTCTTGAGACCAGCTATGGGAAGTCAACATTTAATTCATTAAAAAATACAGAAAATTTTACAGACTCAGCTATTGAACATATATTTGAAGGGCAGGTAAATGCAAGAGGTAAAGCAGTTGGATATCATTATGAAGGAATAGAAGGCACCTCTTCCGGAGGAATAGAAATGAAATACAGAATAGAAGAATATAAATTAAAAAATGGTATTGAGGATATAAGTATCATATTTGATGAGAAATATCAGTTGTTGACAACTTTTATGTCATGCGATGTATTGCCCTTTGAAAAATGGATTAAATCAGGTTTTGATAGAGTACTGTCAGGGAAAAGTGAATATGAAGAAGTAAATGGAAATGTATGTTGTGCGGAAATAAGTCCTAAAACGACTAAAGTATATGATAATCTGGCAGAGGATGCTATGGGAAATTGGTGTGAAGTTGATACAAAAGAACTTCGTCAATTAATTGATGAGTGGTGTGATAAAGTTCAAAAATTTAAAATGAGCATCACAACTAAGCCTCCCCACCGGCAGGCATAAATCCTAGTCTCACTACCAGACATTTAACAGAACTTCTTAGGTTCATAAGGTTTACTATCCCGTAACACGGCATAAATTTACGGTGGTAAGCTTTCTTGCCACGGCTCCTGTGGCAGTTAAGTGATGTTTACCTTGGTCACGTTTCTTTTTGTAATATGCATTCAACGGGCTATTGTGAAAAGAGCAGGTGGTAGCCGCAAGAAAAATGGCATGTCTTAAGTAAGGTGAACCACGTTTTGACATATGGTTATGTGTGCTGTTAAATTCACCCGACTGACGTACAGTTGGATCAATGCCAGCAAAGGCAACTAATGCAGAGGAATTTTTAAATCTGCTTATCAAGAAAGTTCATTCTGTCAATGAGCTGTTTTAACTGGAAAGAGAAAGCATCCTGTGCTATCTTAATACCAAAGGTATCAGCTGCAGCATCTTTGATAGAAACAGCTTTTTTTATGGTAAGTTTGTTGTGGCTCTTATCTTTTATAATTTCAAAGAGCTCATCTATTGAGGCGTTCTGAATGTTCTCAGGGGTGAGGTACTTTTCAAGAATGCCCATGGATGTGCTCAGCCAAAGAGAAGAAAACTGTTTTTCATACTCTGGGAAGATCTGCTCCATAATCGTGCTGATGTGGAGTTTTATTTCGGTTCTGGAAGAAATCACAGAATCACGGTAACGGCATAACTGCCGCATAGCAAGAATGTTTTCGTCTGCCATAGAAGTGGTGGTAAACTGACCGAATCGTATCACTTCTGTAATCAGAAAAGAATCTGTGGAATCGTTTTTTGTCTGCCGGATATACATCTTTCTGAGGGAATCAGACTGGATGGGATTGATTACATAGATGGTATATCCTCTGGCTTTGAGGAATGAATAAATCGGATACCAGTAATGCTCAGTGGCTTCCATGCCGAAGATACAAGAGGAATTGCCGATATTATTGAAGATAAAACTCATAAGAGAATCAGCAGGTAGAATCCTCACTTCAATGCGGGTTACAATCTGGTTAGATATACGAAGTACAGCACATATGCTGCCAACATCCAACTAATACGCAAAATCCTGCAAAGCAGAGGGAGCAGTCTCAATGAACGAAGTCACAAGTGCTTCAAGAGTGGTGACGCACACCTCTATCTATTACAGGATAATTGTGAAATAGGAATAAAAGAAAAGCAATAGATAGAAAAAGACTGCTTTGATTCCTATGTGTATAGCATACCAGAGTGGTGAAGAAACAAAATTATTCTTACCAGATGAGTATTATCAAAAATTAGATGATAATATAGCAAGGGCTATCGAAGCAAGAGATGCAGAGGTTTCCAGGATTAAAGGGCTTAGTAAAACTCAGCAAAGTAATGTTGCTACTGTTGTAGCTGGTGTGGACATTCGAACAGGAGAAGTGTATGTAGGGGTAAAAAATACTAGAGTTTACAAAGGTAATGCTACATGTGCAGAGGATATTGTATTTAGAGGTTTAGGTGGAAACACAAATGCTAATATCATTATGACTCCTGCTATTAGACCAAGAAAAAATGAGGTTATACCAGTTTGTACTAGATGTCAAACAAAGTATCCTAGAAATCAATTTGTGAAAGGAACAACATTTCAATGAGTGAAAAATATAAGGAATACTGTATGAAGTTTAGTAATGAAGAAATAAGAGCGTATATGGTAGATTATTTGATTAGTAATTCGATGAATAATAAATTGATTAAATATTTGTCAGAAGATGGCGATGAAATTCAATTTAATACATCGGAAAAAATAGGAACTATAGTATTTGATGGAGATGACGAAAATTTATTTATTAATTTTTATGGCATTCATACATCAATTTTTGTGGATGATACAGAAATAATGTTTATTGATGAAAATTCCAAAGGAACATATACTTCTAGTGATGTTTATAATAATGTTGTATATGAAGGTAATTTGCGAGATATGAGCCATGAAGAAATGTTAAAGATGTTTTCTGATATTATTTTATGTTTTTATGATGCAGAAGATATATCAATATTTCAATTGGATGTTCCAGAGAATGCATATAAAAAATATAATTATTATGAACCTCATAGATTTATTATTGAGGTGAAAAACAGCAATGAAATACAGAAAGAAAGTATATATGAGAATATAACTATCAAACATTGACTAATACAGAAGTAGAAGAGGGGATAATAGAGAACTATCCAATGACTGTCGAAAACTAATCTCAAAAGGCGGTATTTCAGATATAAAACTGGTCAAAAAAGCGGTAATGTTAAAGAATGGTACAGAGTACCGAATGCAATAACAAAGACTGCGGATGGGAAATTAGTGTGGTTAGAAAATGGAACAGATACTGCGGGATTAAATCACATTATTACTGAGCATGCTGACGATTTTCTAAATAAAGGAATAACGCAAGAGCAAATTCCTGATTATGTAATGAATGCACTAGAAAATGGAAAAATCGTTGGATATCAGGGAAGAGGTACTGGAAGACCTATATATGAATTTATATATAACGGAGAAATTCATAAAGTTGCTATTACAGTAGGTAATAATGGATTTATAGTTGGTGCTAATCCAAAGTAGAGAGGAATGTGTATGAAAGTAATAAAAATCAAATTTGAATATGGATGCTTCCCTGTGTGGATTTATGGTGAAAATAATGAATGGATAGAGAATGATTTGCCACCATATTTAATAGGAGATATTGATATAGACCCTAAATTTTTAAGTATTCAAAAAATATATGATAGTTTGTATTTGGATGATGGAAAAGAATTCAAATATATTGGATTTAAAGAGGCTGAAAAGAGAGAAAATTTTTTCAGAGAATTGCTTTTGGTAATCAATCTTCTAAAGAATAAACTGAATGATGAGTATATCATTGAGGATAATATGGATTTTTTAAAGAAAACTATTAATTAAATTTATTATGCGTGTTAGGAAAGTAGATTCAGATGCCATCAAACTGTATGAGGTAAAGGTCAAATTCTTCGCTCCACGCCAAATACAGCGCCGCTTACTTGCGGCGCTTGTAACACTCAGCCGGAAGGTCTTTTGACCACGGGGTATTATGACCCGCGGTTTTACATGGGACTGCCGGAGGGGGAGAAAAAGGAGCTCGGGGAGGTTCTCTCCTGCGGGATCTGCTTTGACAGGCGTTATTATGCGGTCAGCGGGAGATGTACCGTTGATAGAAAGGATTTCATCTGCTATGATGTGGTCACGGGGACATGACGCTGGAAGAAAAGCTTGCGTACATCTTTGACCCGGGGCAGATGGCAGTGGATTTTGTGACAGGTGTTGTGATAGGCGAGGCGGTTGGCGGGATTGCGAATAAGCTGCCTGACGCATGGTTCAAAAAAGGTTTTGGTAAGAAGAGTGAAATTTGGGATTCTCAGGTAAGGGGGGCTAGAGGTGAATACTGATATGACAAAGTATTGTTTTCAGCATTTTGAGAATGCATATAACATAGGGTGGAAGAATAATCATAAAAGCAGTAAACAAGAAGATTATGGGAAAGAATTTATTGAGAAGTTGAAAGTGTTTTGCCAATATCCCGTAAATAAAGATTTGAATGGAAAATTTAGATATTTGGATGCGAAAGAAGGGGGGAAGTGTGTTACAGGATTTGGGGAGATTCGTATTATAGATATAAAAAATAACATCAGATATGCTGCACCAAATATTATTGTGCTGGATATTTTGGATGGGTTGTATTTCCCACCCAAGGAATTCATAGATGCTGTTATGGACTGTCCGGAATATGCCTCGGAAGAATATAAGGATTTTATTAGAGCTTATACAGAACATAATTTTTGGGGAGAAAATAAGCAGGTAATAGAAAATATAGAAACAGCATGTCTGCTTATTCAACAAGATCATAATTGTTTTAAAGAATTTGTATTGGAGAATAAGGCGATCAATATAGTCACAAAAAAAGGTTCACTTTTAAATTATGCAATTCAGTTAAAAGATAACGAGATAGCAGAATGGCTGATTGAAGAAAAAATAGATATAAATTCTTTTGACGGGCTAGAATTACTAACAGCATTAAAGATGAATAATACCAGAATTGCTTTGCAATTATTAAGACATGGAATTATTACAGATGGTGATGAAATGAAAAGTAACCCATTATTGTTTGCGATAAAAATAGGAAGTAGGGAATTAGTAGAAGAGCTCATGACGAAGCATCGGCATCTTGTTGCTGTATATACGAATGAATATGTGAAAAATTATACGATACTTGATATTGCAAAGCGTTATAAAAATGATCAAATCATACAGACTGTAAAAAAATATTTATGATGTTGTTATACTGTTAAAAACGGGAAGCACAGACCTATGGCGGACTGATCGAGCCGGTGACATCCGGTAAGGCAAAGGGCATGCAGGGCAAACAATAATGAATAACAAAGGAGACAGATATACAATTATTGCAGGTGGAACATCACGTAATATTTGTAAGGCTATATGTCAGCCATTGTTAGAAACAGATGGATTAACATTAGGTGGTCCTATTTAAATAGATAATTCTAAAGAATGTTCCTTGACTGAACTGATTCAAGAAAAGTGTATCTTAGATAAAGATTGGATTGATAATTTGACGAGCTATTATGATGGTGTTTTTGATGAAAATGATGGTTATGTTGATACACCTAAAGCTGTTGCGATTAAGCTGTCTAATGGAGATGAATTTTGTGTTGAATTTCATCCTGGGGATACGATATATTATATAAATGACATACAGATTGGTTGCACAGGATCATCTTATATGATTAGAAATATCTCGTTGGCACAATTTTATGAATATACAAGTAATATGAATGATATTGAAAAAATATTTTTACTACCAATGGTCAAGATTACTTTGGAAGAAAAAGATGAGTTAGCAAAGGTAATTAAGTTGATATTGTCTACAGCAGATTTACAAGGATGTAGCATAGAGGATGTGTGTACATGTGTTTTAGAAAATAATCTTGAATAACTATTTTTGTCTAAATTATGTTTCCACTAAAGGACATACACCAACCTAAAATTATTACAGCCTTTATATTAACTGTAATTACTCTCACTGAAGGCGATTCATTCATGTAGATTAATGATTTTAAGACGAGATTTGTTCTCTGGGTGTACATAAGGACATTCGAAATCAAAACTGAATATTTAGTTCCAATATGGTAAACTTTTAAGCGGATGTAACAGTCGGCTTTGGGAAGTGTATTCATTTTTCGGGGTAGGAGCATCGGCTTGGATAATCATAAGGGTAAAGAGTCTTTGTCAAGAGTGGTAGTACAGCTGGTAATATTGCAAAGAATCTTGATACAAACAATATATCAAATATGACGAAACAAGAAATTATTGACGCTATTCCAGATAATTGGAAATATGCAGAGCATAATGGTTTTGTTCATATAAAGGATGAAGCAGGGAAAATACGTATTAGAATTGACCCACCAGATAAAGTGACACAATATCCACACGTTCATGTGTATGATGGAAATTTGTTAGATAGTTTGGGAAATATTGTAGATAGAAAAAGTCCTGATGGACATATACCGTATAAAAATTAGGAGAGCACGATGATACAAGAATTATTAAAGAAAATCGAAGATAGCTATTATTGGGATGCAAGAGTTAAAGCGTTAGATTGTAATTACTTTGGAGATGAAGTAAAAGTAGTATTTGAGGATGATGAAAAGGATATCACATACCATTTTGCAGAGTGTTATAAAGTGAAAATTGAGCATGCAGTTGAATGTCCTAAGGACGGAGCCTCTAAAGAACTTACTCTCTCTCAGATTCCGTATTTTTTGCAGGATGTAGAATTAAAAGAGATAGAATTATGTCAAAAAAAATATATGGAATTTAAAATAAATATGCATCCTATTGAACTGTTAATAGTTTGCAAAAAATTTAATATTTATTAGGGTTATACTTTCGGACTCCCAACAACCTGTAACTCCTGTCTGTCTATTAATTAACCATCATGGCTGTTGCGAAGCAATTAAGAATCCATGATGTTAATTAATAGACGCTAGCGAAATTTTGCCGAGTTGGGTATACGGACGAACATTACAAAATCAAATAGAATTTTATAGAAGCGTGGTGTACTAAAAATATAGACTTGATGGAGGGGGAGGTGGATATTAACGAATTAATAGAATTGTATATGCTTGGTTATATTAAGCAAAAGAGGTAAGTTGATTCGTAAACGTCAAATATCAAAAGCCCACGAAAAATGAAATAAGTTATATGCAGAACAATTTTTTTGGTGTTAAAAGAGCATTAACAGATGGTGATTTAAAACAGTTTGAAACTGAATACAATATTGCCATGCCATTGAAAATAAGGGAACATTACTTAAAATATAATGGTGGATATCCAGAACGAAATGTTTTTTGCTCAGTGGAAGATGAAAGGCAATACATTGTTAATTATTTTTTTTCGATTGGATGCGGAGAAGGTATGACAATAGAAAAGACATTGCCATTGTTGCGTGATGAAAAAATATTTCCTATATGGTTAGTTCCGTTAGCAAACGATGAAGGGGGTAATCTGTTTGCATATAGTATAAGAAATGGTGAAGAGGGAGCAATTTATTATTATTCTCATGAGTTTGAGTATGGAGAAAATCCAGAGAAATATATTAAGTATTTGTCGAAGGATATAGATGCTTTTTTAAACTCTTTGGATTTTGAAGAAGAGGAAGAATAGTAGTTTTTATTTAATTATGTCTCCACATAAGGACAGCCATCATCTAAATAATTACCACGGTCTTTAAATTAATCGGAATATCAGCGAAATGACATAGATTGGAATAGAATTGACCCTGCTACAGGATTAACAAATAAACAATTGGCGCAAGCAGGTTCAGCACCTTATGCTAATGATGGCACCAAAATTGAACTACATCATTTATTGCAACAGGAACCAGGACCAATGGTTGAAATTCCTGCTAGTTTACATGATAAGTATTATAAGACTCTTCATGGACTTGCAGGAGATGGAGAAAATTTTAGAAATAATCCAGACTTAGAAAAACAGTATAATATTTTAGAGCTAAATATTGGAGATGGAGAGCAAAAAATTTGTATAAGGGGATTCATGAATGTTGAAAGAGTTAGAGGAATTTATACAGAATAATCAAGATGATATTATTGTTACAGGAGGGATTACAGATGAAAAAATAAATGATTTGGAGGAGAGTTTGGGATTAGAATTCAGAAAAGAAATAAGAGAATATTTACATCAATACGGTATCATTATAGGATATGGTGTTGAAATATTAGGATGTGGGAAAAATGGTGAGTCTTCTTTAGTCAAAGAAACGGAGCGATTTAGGAAATTAGGATTATCAGATGAGTATATTGTGATTAGAAATTCAGATGAATGGATTTATTGTTTCAATAATAATGATGGTATAATATCACGCTGGGATAGAACTGAAAAAACACATTTGATAAAGTCAAATAACTTTGAACGGTATATTCTAGATGAAATGGTAGACGCGAAAGATGAGTGGGATTGATTACATAGATGGTATATCCTCTGGCTTTGAGGAATGAATAAATCGGATACCAGTAATGCTCAGTGGCTTCCATGCCGAAGATACAAGAGGAATTGCCGATATTATTGAAGATAAAAATCATAAGAGAATCAGTAGGTAGAATCCTCACTTCAATGCGGGTTACAATCTGGTTCGAGATACGAAGTACAGTG